>ERZ824488.133-NODE-133-length-99471-cov-27.574394_pt1 | contig 99471 bp, 106 predicted proteins | sample MGYA00519936_ERZ824488 | MGnify/ENA primary metagenome ERZ824488 (study PRJEB31778, sample SAMEA3449153) | human gut metagenome | biome: human gut; feature: human-associated habitat; material: faeces | place: United Kingdom | collected 2010/2012 ...
ATCAAAGTATAGATATGGGTCAAAGTTTAAGTGGAACAATATATATAAGAGAATTTACTAAACCAACAATGAAGTTAACTGATAAATTAATGGCTGATAATCCTACAATAGGTACAAGAACTACATTTACAGCATTCACTGAAACAAATACAAAAAGACTATATAAAGCAACAGAACAAATAGGAACAAATGAGTCTAAAGATGTATACTATTTTGCAGGAGATGCAAAGAATAACTGGGTTAAGTTTGGTAAAACAACAGAAAGTTCATGTACTTATAAAGGGAAAGAAGTATTATATATTGATGCAACTAATGATGATGAAAGAAATCCAGAAAATGAAACAGAATGTACATCTACAAATATTTGCAATGTTCGTGCAGTCTATGTAGTTGGTTTAACCGAGAGTGAATGTTCTGGTAAATGGATAACAGAAAAAGCAACATGGAATGGTACATCAACAAAAGATATATATTGGAGAATAATAAGAACAAATGCAGATGGAAGTATCAAATTATTATATGCAGGTACTAGTCCAGATACTGAAAAAGCTTATATAGGATATAGTGCATTCAATACAACAGATAATGATCAAATGTATGTAGGATACAAATATGGAACTACAGGTTCACTAGAAAATAATAGACTAAATACAAATGATAGTACAATAAAAACATATGTAGATAATTGGTATAAAAACAATTTAACTGCTTATACAAAATATTTAAGTAATGATGCTGTATATTGTAATGATAGAAACCTTGCAAGTGGACAAACATACTCAACAACAAAGAGTTTTGATTATGCTCCATTGGAAAGAATATATACAAATAAACAACCAACATATAATTGTACAAACATGAGTGATGCATTCAGCGTAAATAATACAAGTGCAAAACTAGATTATCCTGTTGGATTAATATCAATAGATGAGTTAAGTTATGCTGGTGGAGAATATAATACAGATTTAACTGCACCATACGCATGGTATTATCTAAATAGTGCTGGAGGAAGTATAACAGGAAGTACTTTTTGGTGGTCCCTTTCCCCTTACTTCTGGTATGGCTCTGTCTCGTACGTTTTAGGCGTCGTTGGTTTTGGTGAACCTGGATTCTTGGTCGACTTCAATGTGGACCGCTCGTTCGCTGTGCGTCCCTCAGTATCTCTCTTGTCTTGTAATCTGATATCCAGAGGAGACGGAAGTCCTGAAAACCCTTACGCTGTTTATACAGGTAGTGGAGTATGTGAATAAGTGAGCAATATATGCTTGCTTTTTTTGTGAATGGTAAAATTTATGTGGACAAAGTTGTGTTATTGTGGTAAAATACTTTCGAGAAGAGAAATCTTCCTTGCTTCAAGTGAAGCCAATAGACCATAAGGAGGTGAAATAATGAATAAGTATGAAATAATGTTCATTGTAAAAGCAGATGTTTCTGAAGAAGATGAAAAGAATACTGTAAAGGCTTTTGAAAAGGTTCTTACAGATATGGGTGCTAAAATTATTAATAGTAAGGATTTAGGACAAAAAAAATTAGCATATGAAATTAAGAAACAAGTAAGAGGATATTATCATTTACTTAATGTTGAGTGTGATAGTAAAGCTGTTAAAGAGTTTGATAGAAAAGCTTTAATAGATGAAAAAATACTAAGACATTTAATTATTAAGGAGGAAAAATAAAATGAATAAAGTTGTACTTGTTGGTAGATTAACTAGGGATCCTGAAGTTAGAGTATTTAGTAATGGTAATCCTGTTGCTAATTTTACATTAGCTATTAATAGAAATTTTAAGAATAAAGATGGTAATATTGATGCTGACTTTATACCTGTTGCTGTTTATGGAAGACAGGCTGATGTTATTCAAAAATATGTTACTAAGGGTAGTCAATTAGGTGTTGATGGTAGAATTCAAGTAAGAAGTTATGATGCTCAAGATGGAAGTAAGAGATATGTTACTGAAGTTGTGGCTGATAATATTGAATTAATGGGTTCTAGAAAAGATAATACTAATCCAGTAAATGCTTATGTTGATACTACTAGTGAAGTATATATGGATCAACCAAGTCAAGAAGTTGGTGTTGATGTTAGCAATGAGGATCCTTTTAAAGATTTTGGTAATGAAGTGTCTTTAAGTGATGATGATTTACCATTTTAGAGAGAAGGAGGAATAGAGTAATGAAAGAATTTTATCCAAGAAAAAAGAAAATATGTCAAATGTGTGCTGGTAAAAGCGTTGATTATAAAGATGTACCTATTATAACTAAGTATATTAATGAAAAAGGTAAAATTTTACCTAGAAGAATGACTGGTGCTTGTGCATTACATCAAAGACATATAGCTAGAGAAGTTAAAAGAGCTAGATTTATGGGATTAATTCCATTTGTTAAATAACACTTAATGTGTTATTTTTTTGTATAAAAAAAAGATTAATCGTTATCTTTTAATATTCCGATTAATCTTATAAGTTGTAATATTTCTGCTAGTGTTCCTGCTACGTATGTTAGTGCAGCTGCAGTTAAAACGTTTTTAACCTTATCTTCTTCACCTGTAATTAAGTTCAAACTATTTAATTCTTTTATTGCTCTTTTAGATGCATTTATTTCTACTGGCAAAGTAACTAATTCAAATATAACACTTGCTGATACAATTATTATTCCTAAATATATTGCATTTACTATTTCGAAGAAGAAACCTATTAATATTACTAACCATGATATTCTACTAATAAAACTTACTATTGGAAATATAAATGTTCTTAGTCTAAGAAAAAAATAACCTTCTTTATCTTGTATTGCGTGTCCTACTTCGTGTGCTGCGACAGCCATAGATGAAATAGTGTCATTTCCATAAATATTTCTAGATAGTTTAATGACTTTTCTATTTGGGTCATAATGGTCTGTTAAATATCCATTTGTTTCAACAATGAGTAAATCATTTAAACCATTTTTATCTAATATTTTTCTTGCTACATCATAGCCTGTTAGCTCTTTAGAATTTTTTATTCTACTATTATTTTCATAAGATATTTTAATAAATATTTGTGCTAATAAAGGTAGACCTATTATCAGTAAAATTAATATTATATTCATTTAAATCACTTCCTAAATTTATTATAACATATTAATTAATATTATTCATTAATTAACACACAATTTTCATTAAGAATATGTTGGAGAATAAAAGAAAGTGTGATAGAATATTTTTTAGTGGTGATAAAATGAAAAAACAATATTTAATTTATGCAGATGAATCACATAGAAAAGGTAAATATTATAGTAATTTTTATGGAGGTGCTTTAGTTAATTATAACGAACTTGAAATAATTAGTAATAAACTTAATTTAAAAAAAGAAGAGTTAGGGTTATTTCAAGAAATTAAGTGGACAAAAGTTACTGAGCAGTATTTAGATAAGTATTTACTTTTAGTTGATTACTTTTTTAAATTTGTTAAAGATAATAAAATTAAAATTAGAATAATGTTTAGGCAAAATGCTCTTGTTCCACAAAATTTAACAAGAGAGCATGAAGAAAAAGAGTATTTTCTTTTATATTATCAATTTATTAAACATGCTTTTGGAATAGATTATTGTAATCAAAATGAAAAAGATAAAGTAATTTTAAAATTATATTTTGATAAATTGCTTGATACAAAAAGAAAAAACAAAGTGTTTAAGGGATATATTTATGCGCTTAATGATTTCTTTTGTATTAATAATGTTCATATTTATAATGAAGATATAGCTGAAGTTGATTCTAAAAATCATGTAATATTACAATGTATGGATGTCATATTAGGTGCTATGAATTTTAAGTTAAATAATATGGATAAAGAGAAAATTCCTGGTAGTTATAAGCGTGGAAAAAGAACTATAGCAAAAGAAAAATTATATAAAAATATTTTAAAAAATATAAAAAGCATTTATCCTAATTTTAATATTGGAGTTTCTACTAGTTATAGAAATGATATTACTAATAATTGGAAGGATCCTTATAGACATTGGTGCTTTAAATCTAAAAATAGTGTGTTTGATTCATCTTTAACTAAAAAAGCAAAATAAAAACTCCATTCTTCCTACATAACCTTTCACGTACTAAACGTAAAGCTTCGGTTTGAACAGAGTTCTTATATGACAATAGTATCATTTTTATTGATAATTGTCAATACTAGTATACTCATACTGGTATTTTTTTATTCATTAATTAATACATAAGTTTCATTAAGTTGTTTATCTATATTTTTAGCATTATCTTTTAAGTAGTTTGAATTATTTAATAGGTTATTTAATTCTTTTTCTTTAATATTTGGTTTTTTCTTTTTAATTATTTTTATTATATCTTCTTTAGTAAGAGAGTTATAAATTATACTATTTTTATTATCTGTTAATTCTTTGCTAATAAATCCTATACTTGATGTACTTGCCAAAGTTTCTTCTTTTATTATTAAGGTATTATTTAAATTTATTATTTCATTATTATTAAGTTTTAATTCTCCAGTTTTTATTATTTCATTAAATAAGTTTTTTATGTTAGTGTTAGCATAGTTATAGTTTTCTAAAAGTATTATTGATAAACTGGTTAATTTAAGTGGTTCAAATATTGTGTTTTTTTCTTCGTAACCAACGTAACCTTTTGGAGAACCTACTATTTTGTTTATGCTTAAGGAAGATGAGTATTCTTTCATATTTAATGTTATTAGGTTTAAATTTAGGTATTTAGATAATTTTTTAATAGTTAGAGTTTTACCTGTTCCAGTTGGACCTTTTATGGTTATTTCTGTTGGTAAGTTATTATTATTTAATAAAAATTTTTTTGTTTTGTTAGTGATTATATCAATATTTTTGTCTTCATTAATTATGTTATCTTTTAAGTACTTGTTTAAGTCTTGTATGTAAGAAATGTTAGATAGTTCATAAACAACTGAGTTTGTTTTGTTTTCTAAAACACTTTTTAATATGTCTCTAGTTACTATTTTTTTTGTTTTTTGTTATTAACTATTTTTAAAGTACTTATTAAATTATTTATTTCTTCTTTTAAAATGCAGGCTTCTTTGAAGTTATTTTTAAGAATTAGATTATTTTTTTTGTTAGTTAGTTTTTCTATTTTTTTATTTATTTTATCTATTTTTGTTTCTTTTTTTATAAGAGAAGTTTTTGCACATATTTCATCTAGTATGTCTATTGATTTATCTGGATTTTTTCTATTCTTTATATATTTGTTAGTTAGTTTAATTGTTAAATCTAATATTTTATTAGGTATTTCTACATTGTGATATTTTTCATAATGAGGTTTTAGTTTTGTAAGTATTGTTTTGGTTTCTTCATATGTTGGCTCTTTTATAAGTATTTTTTGGAATCTTCTATCTAATGCTTTATCTTTTTCTATACTTGTTTTGTATTCTAAAGTTGTTGTTGAACCAATTAATTTTAGTTTTCCTCTTGCTAAGGCTGGTTTTAGTATGTTAGATGCATCTATTGCGCCTTCTGCTCCACCAGCACTAACTATGCCGTGTATTTCATCAATAAATAGAATTATGTCTTCAGAAGCTTCTATTTCATTTATAATAGTGTTTAGTTTTTCTTCAAATTCTCCTCTATATTTTGTTCCTGCAATTAGGGTTCCTAGGTTTATACTATAAATTGTTTTGTTTTCTAAAAATGTAGGTACTTGTTTATTTTTAATTCTTCTTGCTAGTTCTTCAACTACTGCTGTTTTACCTACACCTGCTTCTCCAATTAGTAATGGATTATTTTTATTTTTTCTTTTGAGAATTTCTATTATTTCTAATATTTCTTTGTCTCTACCTATTACTGGATCTAGTGAAGAAGAGATTTCATTTAGATTAGTTCCTATAGAATTTAAGAGGATATTTTCTTTGATTAATCCTATCGTGTCTACTTCTTTTTTAAGACTGTTTATATCAACTTTTGTTTTCTTCAAGTATTTGTATGCTTCGGTGTCTTTGTTAGTAAGTAGTGTATTTAATAAGATGGGTAAAGATATTATGTTAGATATTTCATTGTTTTGGTATATTATTTCTTCAATAATTTTAAGCATTTCTTTACTATATAATATATAACTATTTCTTTCTATTTTGTAGTTTTCTTCATTTGTTTCATTTTTTTGAATGTACTTATTTAATATATTATCAATACTTGTTTTCATTTCTTTAATTGCTAATATAATATGTTTAGTTGTTACGTATTCATTATTTTCTTTTATTCCTATTAATTCACTTCTTTTAAGTATTTGTTTTACTTCTTCTGTATAGTTATTCATATACACCTCTTTCTTATTCTATGATATATTGGTGTATTTTATAAAAGAATATACAAAAAAAGAGTTAATTTTTTTAACTCTTAGTTTATATAAATAGTACTACTAGTAAAACTAGGAATACAACTAATAATAGTTCTAGTACTAATTTCCAACTCTTCTTTAACCATTCTAAGTAAGGTATATTTAAGAATTCTAGACCTAGAATCATCATTGTTGATGTTGGTGCTACAAACATTGTTAATCCATAGAATGCAGGTGATAATACTTGCAATACATTATTTGATTCGGAATATAGTGAAGCCATATATGGACCAGTTGATGATATTGTATAGTAGTAGTCTACATTCATAATTGATGTAAGTATAGTGTTTAATCCACCAAATATTACATTAATTATATCACCAATCCATGATACATTAATTAGTTTAGCAAGTCCCATTCCGCATGTATCCATTAAGAATTTTGCTATTGTAACTAAGTATGGATGGAAAGCAGCTATAAATAATAGTACATAACCAAACATTACTAGTAAAGCAGGTTTTACTGCATTTTTAATACCTTCTACAAAAGCTTTTAATGAATCTTCTAGTTTAATATTATAAATTAGATTAATTAATAGAATTGATATAAGCATTAAAACTGAGTAATTTTCTACTTCCCAAGAACCAAATTGTTTTAATCCATCAATTAGGTATGCTAGTATTGTATGATCTCCAACTTGCCATTTAGTAATAGTAGTATGGAAGTCACTGAATACTGTTACATTAAATACATTTTCCCAATCTGTGTATCCTAAGATAACTAGTACTAGTAATAAACCAAATATAGTATATAATGGCCAACTTGATTTTTTACTTTGTTTCTTTTCTCCTAGGAAAGCATTTTCTTCAACTACTGCTTCTTTGATTTGAGATTTTTTAGCATGTTTTAATGTAAATGCTATAAATACTACAAAACCAATTACTAGTAGTGCACATCTAGCTATTATTTCTGTGTTGTATTCTGTACCAAATACTTTATTAGCATATCCTGTAATGTATGAACCATATGTTGAACCCATAACACCTAGTAAAGGTGAAATGAATGTTACTAAGAATGCTGTTATTTTATCATAACCCATTAGTAAGATGATTCCACATAATGCAGGGATAAATATTAGTAATAATATATTTAGACTAAATACACTATTTAATATTGCTAGAACTGCAGCTGTTATAATTAAAAATAGGCTTTCTTTTCCTTTCATAGATTTTGCAATTTTTTCTAAGCAGTTTCTGTATTTACCAGTTGTACCTAATACACCATAGAATCCTCCAACTAATAATATGAATACTAGAGTTTGACTAAAGTATAGTGTAGTAAGATATGGATAATCTATTAATTTATGAAGAGATACTCTACTTAAACCAATATTCATAATTTCTGAACCACTTGCTTGTGATGCAGGAATTATCCATGATAATACAGCAAATACTAAGAACATTATTGCAATTACTTTGAACAATGTGTTCTTTTTCATTTTCTTTACCTCCCATTTAATTATACAATATAAATGTAAAGTTTTACAAGTAAATATCAAAAATTTCATTTAAAATGTTATAATTTTTATTTAAGAAAAAAATTATATGTTTTGCATCAAATAATTTTATATATATTTTTTAATTTGTCAATTACTTTAATTATTGCTTTTTTCTTATTTGTACAAATAAAATCTTTTTTGACTAGCTTTATGAGAAATACTTTTTTTGAAAAATATCTCACTTTAGAAATAATTATGTGTTATTATGATTTTAATATGATGAAGTAGAAATTTTTGAAAATGAAAATGATGTTGTAGTTAATAAGAAGGTAGAAAAAAATACTAATACTAATTCTGGTATTAATATTAATTTATGCAATAATCAAATAGTAAATAATCCAATTAAGTTTGTTATAAATTAGAAAAATATTAAGTAGTTTTTGATAAATATATATTATAATTTTAAGTGATTATGATGATTACAATTAAGTTTAAACTTGAATAATGATTAAATAACTGAATGTAAAAAAAGAAGTATTGATTACTTCTCTTTTGTTTCGGGTTTCATTAAAGGAAATAAGATTACGTCTCTAATTGATTCGTTTTCTGTGAAGAACATAACTAGTCTATCAATTCCGTATCCAATTCCTCCAGCTGGTGGCATACCATATTCTAGTGCTTCAACAAAGTCCATATCGATATCGTTTGCTTCATCGTTACCTAATTCTCTTTCTTTTAATTGGTCTTCAAATCTTTTTAATTGGTCAATTGGATCATTTAGTTCAGTGTAAGCATTAGCAAATTCTTTTCCACCTATAAATAATTCAAAACGGTCAACAAATCTTGGATCAATAGGATTTCTTTTTGTTAGTGGTGAAATTTCGACTGGATGACCATATAGGAATGTTGGTTGAATAAGTGTTTCTTCAACGTATTTTTCAAAGAATAAGTTGATAATGTGACCTAGTGCTTTTTCGTGTTCTGCTAATTCAATTCCATGTTCTGTTGCTAACTTCAATGCTTCTTCTAGAGTAATATTTCTAAAATCTATACCTGTTTTTTCTTTTATTGCATCAGTCATACTTATTTTTTTCCATTCTCCACCTATATTTATTTCGTTACCATTCCATATGAATGTATCTTTGTTAAAGATTTCTTTAGCAATTGTTTTGAACATGCTTTCTGTCATTTCCATCATTCCATCTAAGTTTGAGTAAGCTAAATATGCTTCCATTAGAGTGAATTCAGGGTTATGCATTGCGTCCATTCCTTCATTTCTGAATGTTCTACCAATTTCATATACTGCTTCCATTCCACCAACTAATAGTCTCTTTAGAGGTAGTTCTAGGGCAATTCTTAAATACATATCTAGGTCTTGAGTGTTATGGTGAGTTATGAAAGGTCTAGCTGAAGCTCCAGTTAATAATGTGTTTAGAATAGGAGTTTCTACTTCAGTAAATCCACGATTATCCATAAAGTTTTGAATACATCTAATAATTTTTGGTCTTAAGAATGCTGTTCTTTTTGATTCTTCATTCATTATTAAATCAACATATCTTCTTCTATATCTTTCTTCTTTATCTTGTAAACCATGGAATTTTTCTGGAAGTGGTTTCAATGCTTTTACTAAGTGAGTATATTTTAAACATTTTATTGTTACTTCTCCAGTCATAGTTTTCATTATTTTGCCTTCAACACCGACAATATCTCCGATGTCTGCAGTTTTAAATAAAGTGTAATCTTCTTCTCCAATATCATTTATTGAGATATAAATTTGAATTTTACCTGATTTGTCTTGAATTGAAAAGAATGATGCTTTACCCATTTTTCTTATGAACATAATTCTTCCTGCTACTTTAGCATGCTCATCCATACTTTCTAATTCTTCATGAGTTAAGTCTTTATATTTTTCTTTGATGTCGTTTGCAAGTGAGTCTCTATCGTATCTATCACCAAATGGGTCAAGACCAAGACTTCTTAATTTTTCTGCTTTTTCCCTTCTTACTAATTCTTGTTCTGTAAAATTTCTTTCCATTATTTTTTCCTCCTTCTTTTAAATAAAAAAGTTAATGACTAAAGGGGCATAGTAAGATACCTGCGGTTCCACCCTTCTTAATCATTAACTGATTATCTCTTATTTATAACGGAATTTATCCGGGCTTGTTAGCCACTTGGAAGTTTTTATTCACATTAAACTTGTTACTAGTTTCCATCATCCTAGCTTTCTATTAACAGTATGTAATGCTACTCGTCTTCTTCATTGATTTACGAGGTTATTGTACTATATTAATTACCATTTGTCAACAGTAAGTTGTTAAAAGTTCACATCGGAAAAAGGACGAATATGTAAAAAAATGGAATGAACTTATCCATGTATTATAAATTAATATAGTATTTTTTAGTGAAAGAGGTTAAGGTAAATAAAAAGAGTATATTGGTTATAATATACTTTTTATTATTGCTTGTTTATAGTATTTTTTAGTCCATTTATTATAGTTAAAAATTCTTCTTCTGTTTTAGCTTGACATATTTTAGTTTTAATTTCTTTAGTACCAGGTATTCCTTTTAGGTACCATAGGGCATGTGTTCTAATTTCTAGAAGGGCTGTTTTTGTATTGGTGTACTTTTTTAGTAAGTTATAGTGTTTTATTATCATGTTTATTTTTTCTAAGTCAGTTGGTTTATCTATAATGCGATTATTTTCTACATATTCTATGCATTCTTTGATAAACCAAGGATTACCAAGAGTGGCTCGCCCTATCATTACTGCATCACATTTTGTTTCTTCTAGCATTCTCTTAGCATCATAAATTGTAGATACATCACCATTACCAATTACTGGAATGTTTACGCTTTCTTTAACTTGTTTTATGATGTTCCAGTCAGCTTTTCCTGAGTATCCTTGACTTCTAGTTCTTGCATGAATAGCAATTGCTGAAGCCCCAGCCTGTTCTATTTTTTTTGCTACTTCTACTGCATTAATGTGATCACTATCCCAACCACTTCTTATTTTTACTGTGATAGGGGTGTTAGTGTTTTTTACAACATTTGATACTATTTCATATATTTTATCTGGGTCTTTTAGTAGAGCACTTCCTGCTTGACTTTTTATTGCTACTTTAGGAACAGGACAGCCCATGTTTATGTCTATTATGTCAGGGTGAAAGTTTTCTTCAATATATTTTGCTGCACTTACGAAAGAAGTAATATCACTTCCAAATATTTGAATGCTAATAGGACGTTCGGTTTCTTCAAAGTTAATTAAGTCTATTGTTTTCTTTCCGTTATACTTAATACCTAGAGTGCTTATCATTTCAGAGTATATTAAACCAGCACCCATCTCTTTTATGATTTGTCTATAACTTATATTAGACACTCCTGCCATAGGTGCAAATACAATTCTATTACTAATTTTTACATTTTTAATATTCCATGTCATGGTTTAATTTTATCAAATACTATTTGTTTTGTCCATTAAAAAATGAAAGAACAAGTCTTTCATTAATTTGCTTTATCTTCTTTTAATATGTATTTACAAGTTAAGTTTTTATTAATATTTTTAATTTTTAAAACATTACTAGTTAGTTCACTTTCTACTTTATCAGCTCCACAGTCTAATACTGCTCCTGTAAATAAGTAACCATCATTTTTACTAATTGCAAACGATACTTCCATATTGTTATTAGTAGTTTGTGGAGATTTTGAACTTTCTAGAAGTGTTCCATTTTCTACTGTTAAACTTACTGTGTATTTGACGATAGTGAATTTAAAATTAACTGTACATTTTGAATCGTTTGTTAGTCCTTTTATTGTTAAAGTGTTACCATTAAATTCTGCTTTTTGTTCATTAGTACATGTTACACTTTCAAATGCATAATTTTCTTTTGGTGTTATTTCAAATGTTACTGTGTCTCCATAGTTTGCAGTTTTTTTAGTTTCTTTTATTTCTGCATTTGATGCTTCTACTTCTACAGTAAATCCATTTATTATAAATGATACATCACATTTTGTGTCTTTGTTAACATTCCCAATTACTAAATCTTTTGTTGTTACGTCGTATGAAGCTTTAGCGCCTTCAGTACATTTTGCTTCTCCAAATTTATAACCTTCTGATGGAAGTAAATTTAAAGTTTTTGTATTATTTCTTTCAACTAACACTTTTTGTGTATTTGTATTATTAGGTAGCAATGCATTTGAAGTAGTTATTTGTACTTCGTGAAAGTTTTTTATAAAATATAATTTACATGTTGAATCAGCAGTTAAGTCAGGAGTAAATTTCCATTTTTTATTGTCCCAACTACCTTTTACTTCATTAGAACATTCATATTTTTCAAAAGTGTACATTTCTTTTTCATCTATTACACCTTCAAATTCCTCATTAGCTATTTTTATTTTTTCTTGTTTAACTATATTACTTGTTTCTGTATTATCAACATAATATTTATAAGTTACCTTGAATTTTCCATCATCATTACTATCGCTTGGATTTGATGGCTTCATATTTAAGTTAGCTATTAGTCCAATTATTCCTCCTGCTAGGGCAATTATTATTAAAAATAATAATAAATATAAAGTTCCTGTTTTATTTTTTTTCATATATTGTTCCTCCATTTTTTATTCTTTTTACCTATTTTAATTTTAATATTATATTTTTTGTTTGTCAATAATAAATGCTCTTTTAATGTTGTTTTATGATATTTTATGCTAAAAAACTTGTTTTTAGTTCAAATATCTTTAAAAAACGCGATTTTATGCTTGATTTTTTTGATATTGTTATTGTATAATTATCATTGGTACATTTTTATAAATTATCTTTGTATGTGGATGTGGGAAGTCTTATATATAAGGATAGAAATTTAGAAGGAGATAAAAATATGAAAACATTTATGTTAAGAAAAGAAGATGTTTCTACTAAATGGTATTTGATTGATGCTGAAGGAGAAACTTTAGGTAAAGTTGCTGCTAAGGCTGCTCATATCTTACGTGGTAAACATAAAGTAACTTTTACACCTCATGTTAATTGTGGGGATGCAGTTATTATAGTAAATGCTAGTAAAGTTAATTTAACTGGCGACAAATTAGATAAGAAAGTATATTATAATCATAGTGGATTTCCAGGTGGTTTAAGAGAGAGAACTGCTAAGGTTATGAAAGAAAAATATCCAGTAGAAATGGTTGAAAGAGCTGTTAAAGGAATGCTTCCTAAGAATAGACTTGGTAGACAAATGTATAAAAAGTTATTTGTTTATGAAGGAATGAATCATAATCATGAAGCTCAAAAGCCTGAAAAGATTAATTTATAGGAGGAATTATGGCAGATAAGAAAGTTTATACAGCTACAGGAAGAAGAAAAAGAAGTGTAGCTCAAGTTAGAATGACTAGTGGTAAAGGTAGTATTATTGTTAATGGTGTTGATGTTAATGAATATATGCCTTATGATACTTTAGTAATGGATTTAAAACAACCACTTGTACTTACAGGAACTGATGGTCAATATGATATTGAAGTTACTGTTAAAGGTGGTGGCTTTAATGGACAAACTGGTGCTATTAGATTAGGTATTGCTAGAGCTTTACTTGAAGTTGATAGTGAAGGTTATAGATCTACTTTAAAAGGTGCTGGTATGGTTACTAGAGATGCTAGAATTAAAGAACGTAAGAAATATGGTCTTAAGAAAGCTAGACGTGCTCCACAATTTAGTAAGAGATAATAATTTATTTAAGGAAGAGAATTTGTTCTACTTCCTTTTTATGTGTATTTAAATATAAAAAATTATTAATATAAAGATTTAGTGTTATTTATTGAATAATATAGTAATGTTTAAAGAGTAATTATATGTAGATGTTAATTTTAGTAAAAATGAATTGTTAACTATCTTTTATAAGTTAAATGTGTTAAAATTAATGTTAGTAAGGGAGTATTGTAGTGATAATGTTATAAATATTTAAATAATTTATTATAGTAAATAGTGTTTTAATTAAATATATATAAAATTATTAATTTGTGTTTAAGGAGGAAGTATGAAAGAAAAGAGATTATATAGAGTTAATGAAGGAAAAATACTTTGTGGAGTATGTATGGGATTAAGTGAGTATTTTGAAATAGATGTTACTATTGTGAGACTTATTTGGGTATTTATTTCTTTAGTTTATGGTAGTGGAATTTTATTATATATTATTGCTGCTTTAATAATGCCTATTAAACCTCCAATAAAAAAAGTAAACTAAAACGAAAAGTTTGTGAAAAAAGTGGTAATAGTTTATTCTTTGTGATAAAATTATTCTAGGTGATGAGGATTGACAGCTAAAGTATTTAAAACATTAGATGAACAAATTGAAATATTAAAAGATAAGGGACTTGTTATTAGAGATGAAGATTATACTAAGGAAGTTCTTTTAAGAGAAAATTATTTCTTTATAATGGGGTATAGGCATGTTTTCTTGAAACATGATGGTTCTAGAAAGTTTGTAAGTGGTACTACTTTTGAAGAGATTTATAGTTTATTTGTTTTTGATAGAATGTTTAGAAATATTATTTTTAAGAATATATTAATTGTTGAAAATAACTATAAGTCTATATTTAGTTATGTTATGAGTAAGAATTATGGATTTAAAGAGAAAAATTATTTGAATGCTAAAAACTTTGATAATGATAGAGAAAAGAGTAGACAAATAAGTGATTTAATTAGAAAGATAAAAAGACAACTTAGAATTAATGGAAGACAACATGGAGCGACTAGTCATTATATGGATAACTACGGATATATTCCTTTATGGATAGGTGTTAAAGTCATTAGTTTTGGTTTAATGAGTGAAATGTTTAGTATTTTAAAAGATAAAGATAGAGAAGAAATAGCTAAAATATATGATATAGAACCAGAAGATTTTGAAGTGTATTTATCAATACTTTCTAATTATAGAAATTTATGTGCGCATGAGGATATAGTGTTTGATCATTTTACTCAGAGAGTTATTAACGATACTAAGTATCATAATATACTAAACATAGATAAGGATGAAGATGGGTATATTTATGGTAAAAATGATATTTTTGCACTAATTATTATTTTAAAGAGATTACTTACTAAAGTTGATTTTAAGATGATGATGAATGAAATAAATTATGAATTAGATACATTAAATGGTAAATTAAAAAGTATTAATATAGGTAGTATAATAGAGAAAATGGGATTTCCTAAAAATTATAAAGATATAATGTATATTGAATAGGAGGTATTATTTATGAGACAAAAAATTAGTTATTTAATTACTTTGTTAATTGGGATTTTAGTTGGTGCACTTGTTATTGTAGGAGTTGTAAAATATTTTCCTAATAGTAATGTTGTTAAAACTATACAAGAGAAGAATGTTACTATTACAGATACTGGTATAAGTGAGGCTGTTAATAAGATTGAGGGTTCTGTAGTTGTAATACAAACATATAGTAAGGGAGAACTTATAGGAACTGGTACTGGGTTTGTTTATGATACTGATGATGATAATGGATATATTATGACTAATCATCATGTTATTGAAAGTGGTGAAACTATTAAGATAACTTATAATGATGATAGTGAAACTACTGCTAAAATAGTTGGTAGTGATGAATATGCTGATATTGCTGTTTTAAAGGTTGATAAGGATACTATTAAGAGTGTAGCATCTTTAGGAAAGAGTGAAAATGTTAAAGTAGGAGATACTGTGTTTACTATGGGAAGTCCTATGGGAATAAATTTTAAGGGTACTGTTACTAGAGGTATTTTAAGTGGTAAAGATAGACTTGTTAGTGTAAGTATAAATGGTTCTAGTGCTGACTGGATTATGAATGTTATGCAAACTGATGCTGCGATTAATCCTGGTAATAGTGGTGGACCATTATGTAATGTTAATGGAGAAGTAATAGGTATTAATAGTATGAAGATAGTAGAGAGTACTATTGAAGGTATTGGTTTTGCTATTCCTATTGAAGATGCAGTAACTTATGCAAAGAATATAAGAGAAAATGGTAAAATTAGTAGACCTTATATAGGGGTAAGCATGTTAAACGCAACTAATACAATGCAACTTGCTTATGCAGGTATTAGACTTGATAAAGATATTGATAGTGGTGTAGTAGTTGTTGATGTTGAAAAGAATAGTCCTGCGGCTAAGGCTGGATTAAAGAGTGAAGATGTTATTATTAAAGTTGGTAATGATACTGTTAAAGATATAGCTGAATTTAGATATAGACTTTATAGTTATGAAATAGATGAAACTATAGAAATGACTGTTATTAGAAATGGTAAAAATGAGACTTTAAAGATCAAACTAGGTACTAAGTAGTATACTAGTTTTTTCTTTGCTCTTTGTCGTAACTTACTAACTATGAATAACTTACTATTTACATAGTAAGTTATGTGTGCTATAATATTTTTCAAGAAGTGATTTGACTTCAGTTGGTAGGAGGTAGATTATATGAAAATTAACGTAAAAAAAGTAACAGTTGCAAAATTTTCTTGTCATGTAGACCAACACTGTTAATTAAAGCTCATTAATTGAGCTTTTATCATTATATAGGAGGATAAAATGCTTATACTAAATACAACAAAACCATTTTATGTGGATAAAATTAATAAAGTAGTAAGAATGGGAAACTTTAAAGAAACTGGTAAAGAAATAGAGTATCAAAGCGATGTATTTTTATCGTTAATTGAAAACTTGAAAGAACCAATTAATGAAGAAAAACTTATAGAAAAAGTTTCTAAAGAAACGAATGTGAGCAAATCTGAACTTAAAGATGTAATTAGCTATTTATTTGAAGAAAAATTGATTATTGAAAATGAAAAATATGAGGCATTATGTGATAACAAATACAGTAGACAAGATTTATTTTTTTCATTATTTACAAATGATTTTAAACAAAATAAAGAATTATTTGCTAATAAAAAAATATTAATTTTAGGATTAGGTGGAGTAGGCGCTAATGTCGCATTTATGCTTTCAAGAGCAGGGTTTGAAAATTTTATTTTGGTGGATAACGATATAGTAGAATGTACTAATTTAATACGTCAATATCCGTATTCAGAAAACGATGTGGGAAAAAATAAAACTGAAGTGTTAGCTAGCAAATTAAAAGGAAATATTGTTATTAAGAATATTATGATAGATAATAAAGAAAAAATCTTGCATGAAGTACAGGAATGTGATATTGTTATATGTACATTGGATAAACCATTTAGAGTTATTAGAAGGTTAATCAATGATATTTGTGTTAATGAAAATAAACCCGTTATTTTTGCAGGTTTTGCAGAACACGTTGCAATGATAGGACCATTTGTTATTCCACACGAAACTGCTTGTTTAAAATGTATAGATAAAGAAACGACGGATATTCCGTTACAGAATGTTAAAGTTGTTCCATCATATGGACCAATGTGTGCAATGATTTCATCTATAATTACAAATGAAATTGTGAAATACTTTAATAATTATATAAGTTATAATTTAAAAGGTAAAACAATGATGTTTAATTTTGCAACATATGAAACACAGATTATCAATTGGAGTAAAAATAATACATGTGAGGAGTGTGCTAAATATGATAGTTAATAATGTAAAAGTGGAATATAATGGGAATATAATATTAGATAATGTATCTTTTAAATTAAATACTGCAGATAAAGTTGGTTTAGTAGGAAAAAACGGAAGTGGAAAAAGTACGCTTTTGAAAACTATATCCAATAATAAAGGAAATGTTAAAACTGATGGCGAAACAATTGGTTATTTGAAACAGGAAATTGAAGAAAAGTATTATGAGTATTCTATATTTGAATATATTAAAGAAGTAACTAAAATTAAAGAATTAGAAAGTACTTTAGATAAATTATCTTTAGATTTAACGGAAGATAAAATGGAAGAGTATACTCTTCTTTATAATGAATTTTTAAGTTTAGATGGATATAATTTTGAAAGTAATTTAGAAATTATAAAAAATGGACTAAACTTGCGTGCATCACTTAATACTAAAATTAAAACATTATCTGGTGGAGAAAAAATCAAAGTATTATTAATGGAGTTGTTAATCTCTAATAGAGATATATTATTACTGGATGAACCTACTAATAATTTAGATATAGAAGCAATAACTTGGTTAGAAAAATATTTAAAGAAAAGCAATAAAAAAATGATTATTGTGTCACATGATGAGATTTTTCTGAATAATATAGTAAATAAAATATTTGAATTAGGTAATGGTAAAATTAAGGAATATAATATGACTTATAATAATTATTTACTTACTAAAGAGAATGAATATATTAGAAAAAGAGAAGAATATTATAAAACTAAGGAAGAAAAGGAAAGACTTAAAAGTGAATTAGAGAAGGCTAAGAGATGGGTGAGTTCTGGTAATACTAAAAGAGCGCATAACGATAATGATAAGATAGCTAACAATTATGCTAAAGAAAGAACAAGCACTTCTAATATTAAGAGAATAACTAGAATTTTAGATAAATTAGATGTTCCTAATTTTGAAGAAAAGAAACCAATTGATGTATTTTTTGAGTTAGATGATGACAAGGGAAATAAAGATATAGTTTTAGATAAAGTTATATGTGGATATGATACGTTTAAAACTAAAGCCATAGACCTTATTATACCGTATGGTGTGAAACTACAAATTAATGGTTATAATGGAAGTGGAAAAACTACTTTAATCAAAACTATCTTAGGAGAAATAGAGCCAATAAGTGGAAAAGTTATTGTGGGTTCTAAAGTTAAAATGGGATATATTTCACAAAATACTTTGTTAGAAGGTAATAATTCTGTTATAGAATATCTTACAGAAAATATGGTTAATGTTAATTATTCTTTAGTGTTTACATTACTTGAAAAAATAGGTATTAGTTATGAAGATAAAGATAAAATTTATTCTAAATTATCACCTGGAGAAAGAACTAGGTTAGCTATTATAAAACTAGCACTTTTAAAAACTAATGTGTTAATATTGGATGAAGTTACCAATCATCTTGATAAAGAAGCACTTAATTTAATATATGAACTAATTAGAGGTTATGAGGGCACTATTATAAGTATCTCACATAATAGAAAATATAATGAAATATTAGATGCAGATGTTTCATTAGATATGGGTACTGGAGTAGTGGAAAATTTAAAGTTAACTAAAAACTTATAATTTGCATAATAAGTTAAAGTGTGCTATAATAAGTACACTTTTTATTAAGGGGGAAAATTATGAATAATAGTTTTTTAAAGTATATGAGTGATAATAATCCAGAAAATACTATATCTAAGAATGGAGTTATGGTTAGAAATAAAATTAGACCATTACTATGGAAAATGTTAGCTTTAAGTAATAAGTTAAAATTAGAAATTGAAAAGAAAGAATTTAAAGGAACTGATAGACCAGTTATATATATTGCATCTCATTCATTTAAGGATGACGCGGTTAATACTGTTTTGACTGCTAAATGTAATGCATACTTTGTAGTTGGTAATATTGACTTATTTTATAATACTTTGGATGGTTTCTTTTTATGGTTATATGGTTCTCAATTAGTTGATAGATATGATAAAGAAAGTAGAAATGCTATGAAAAGTAAGATGAATAAGGTAATAAAGTATGGTAGTAATATTTTAATATTTCCTGAAGCTACTTGGAATTTATCACCTAATAAATTAATCTATAATTTGCATTGGGGATTTTATGAAATTGCTAAAGAAAATAATGCTTTAGTTGTGCCTATAATAACTTATAAAGTTGGTAATAAGTGTTATTCAAGAATGTTAGATGGAATTGATGTTAATGATGTTACTTTAGAAGATATAGATTTAATTATTAAGAAATTAAATAAGTATATTAATAAAGCAAGTGACATATTAATTTTTGATGGTGTTCAATATTTAAGTATTAAAAATGAGTTGGTTAATATTAAGAATATTGTTAGTGAATTAAATAATAAACTGAGTGAAAATGATTTTAATAATTTATTAAATCAAATAAGTAGTATGTGTTTAAAAGTAGTAAATGATTTAAAATGTCTTCTTAATGAAGAAAATGAACATGTATTAAAAGTGGTTATAAATTATTTACAAAGAATGACTACTATAGAAAAGGAAGTAGTTACTGAAAGAATTAGAGACATTATGGCTACTGAAAAATTTGATATGATTAGTAAACATCCTGATAATACTTTTAAAGAGTGTTCTTCTTCAATATATGAAGAGTGGGATAAATATTTAGAAGAGACTATTAAAGCCACCCCATACTTTTACTTAGAGTCTGAAAAAACAACAGAATGTACTGATAAACTTATAGTTAGTGAAGAAGAAGTATTTTGTAAAACACTAAAAAAATAGTGTTTTTTTCTTGCAAAAATCATTATTATGTTATATACTTAGGATAAGTTAGAGGGAGTGGGTAGTGTGCCAAATTTGTATTTACCAGTGACAGCGTTTTTGCTTTCATTTGTTTTGCTTGTTATTTATTTTTCTAAGAAAAGAGTACATTTATTTGAAAATAGTATTTATATTTTAATGATTTTTTCTATTTTAATGGATAGTGCTTTAGTATCCCTTTTGTTTTATAATTATTACACTAATTATAATGTTAGTTTAGTTTCCTTATTAAACAAACTTGATTATGTGTTTTTAATTATTTGGTCTTCTTCATTAATGTTATATATTTTTGTTATAACTTATAAAGAAAGAAAAAGATTTAAGAGGTTATTAAAAAAGGTTAGTACATCTGTTATAGTTTTGGATATTATAATGTTTGTAGTGGTTTTTAATTCTAAAATTGACTTAATTATTAAAGATAGTATACATCAAACTGCACAAGGAGAAGCGGTTATATTATCAATTATATTTTGTTTATTTTATATTTTAGTTTCTTTGTTAATTGTTTTATTTAACTTAAAGAAAATTAATATAAAACATTTACCAGTTTTTGTAATTATTTTTACTGCTATTTTAATTGCTATATTGTTTTCAGTTAATCCTTATTTAATAATTATTTCTATTGGGTTAACGATAGATAATTTTATAATGTATTTTACTATAGAAAATCCAGATATTAAACTGATAAATGAACTAGAGCTAGCTAAAGACAACTTAGAAAATGCTAACTTGGTTAAGAGTGAATTTTTAAGGAGTATGTCTCATGAAATTAGAACACCTATGAATCAGATTATAGGATGTGCAAGTGTAATAGAGATGGAAGATAATTTGAGTGAAGAAAGTAAGGATGTACTTAATGATTTAGTTAATTCTACAAATAGTTTGTTAGATGTTTGTAATGGAATAATTAATGTTTCTCAAATTGAAAGTGGAAATGTGGATATTTTAATAAGTGGGTATAATCCTAAAGAGGTTATAGAAGATATAATTAATTTAAATAAAAAGAGACTTACTAATAAAGATTTAGAAATTGTAAGTAATTATAGTGAGTTACCTGATGTTGTTTACGGAGACAAGGATAAAGTTAAACAAATAGTTAGTAATTTACTTAGCAATGCTATTAAATATACTGATAAGGGTAAAATAGAAGTTAGTGTAAGTAGTAGTGTTAAGAAAGATAAGTGCGATATTGAAATAGTAGTAAAGGATACTGGTGAAGGAATTAGTGAAGAGAATATTGATTTAATATTTAATAAATTTGGTAAATTAGAAAAGAATAGTGATACTTTAGGTTTAGGCTTAGGATTATTTATCACTAAAAATTTAGTTAATATTCTTGGAGGAAATATATGTGTTACTTCAGAATTAGGTAAAGGAAGTGAGTTTAAAGTATTTCTTCATGAGAGTTTAGTGGATACTAGTACTAAGTTAGATTTAAGTAGTGTTAATATAATGATTATACATAGTAGTAATATGATCAGAGCATTTTTAAAGAATAGTATTATGAAGTATGAAATAAAAGTGAATGATTTTAGTAATGGGGTAGAAGCAATAAAAGAGTTAAAGAGAGTAGACTATGATGTTGTAATTATTGATAAATATATTAGTGATGTTAAACTAGAAGAGTTAGTTAGAACTATAAAAGATATATCTAGTAATATTAAAATTATGGTTATAGGTAATGAAGAAAATATAGATTATGTAGATATGTTTGTTAGTGAAGAATTAGATATTAATGATATTATAAATAATATTAAGAAAGCTTTAAGTTAAGGCTTTCTTTTTTTCTTAAAATGTAAATTTTTTTCTATATAAAAAAAGGTTTAATATTTTTTTTGAATGAGGAATAAAGTATGAAATATTTACCAAGATTAATTGATAATTAATTGGGATAATTGATGGAAATAATGGATGATGTTGAAATTAAATTAGGTTCTGGATATATTGATGAAGCAGCAAAAAACCTTTTAAAATCTACAAAACGCATAGATATTGAAAAGTGTGGTGAGCCTTTAATTTTAATGCTATTTACAGGGACAACTTATTCTTATAAAAGAGATGATGGATTTTATGTTGTTTCTATAGGAAATTTAAAAGATTGATTCTAATTGTTAAGAAAATTTAATTATAACTATTAATTTGAAATATTTAGAAAAGTGTGCTATAATAAGTACACTTTTTTTATATGAGGGGATTATATGGGTTGGTTTAAAAATATTTTTAAAAAGAAAGTTAATATAAATAGTAATTCTTTAATTAATTTAGATGATTTAATTGATATGCCCGAAAAGAAGTTTTATGTTTCAAAAGATAAAGAGATTAAAAAGTATATTAGTTATTATAAAGAGTTATTAAAGAGTGATAGGTATTTAACAAGTGTGGACTTTCAAAGTGAAGTTACTATTAATAATTATATTAATAGTATTACTAAAACTATTATTGAATTAGATTATATTATGAATTTAGTAAATAATAGTGATAAGAGGAATAATGTTGATTTAGAAATTATACTAAGTAAATTAAAGTATTATGTTGTTTTATTAAATAATTATAAAGAAGATTTATTTATTAGGTGGAAGGCTTTAGATATAGTTAGTAGAAGAAACATTATTAATGTTAATAAAAGAGATGCTATTTATAGAAAGATTAATAGTATAAAAAATGAGTTAATTATTATAAATAGTAATACGAGGGCTATTAATTTGGAGGTTAGTAGTTATTTAGATTTAATTAGTATTTCTAATATTACTTTGGTTAGTAATGAAGATGAAATGATAAGAAATAAATTTAATAAACTTAAGAGTTATTTATATTTATTTGGTATAGATAATGAAAATATTAAAGAATTAGGTATTAGTAATATTGTTTATATGGAAGTTATGTTAGAAAATTATTTAAGTAGTCATGATGTTATTAATGATATTAAAAGTCTTAAAATTGGGAATATAGAGAGTATTGATGAAGGTATTAAAAAGTGTATATTTTTAAAGGAGTTTAGTACTACTTGCGTTGATGATTTATTAAATGATTTAATTGATAGAAAGTTTAAATATTATGAAATTAAGTTTAGGGAAAAACCTATAAGTGATTATGTAATTAAATATAATAGTGCGTATGAACATGATTATTTAGAGAATATTATTTATAAATATATTAGTGAAAAGAATATAAGTAGAGATATTAAGAATATTATTTTTTATGATAGAGAAGTGAATAGTATTTTAAAGGACTCATTTAAATTAAGTTTGTTATTTAATGGAGAAAAAGATGATTATAAGAATTGGTTTTATAAAATGTTAGAATATTTTAAAGTACCTACTAGTAGTGTTTATAATTATTTAAAACCTTATAGTAATAGTAGTATATGTAAAAAATATGGTTACTCAAATTATTTTGCTAGTGATGTTTCTTTATTAACAATTCTTAGAATGTTTGATCATAAGTATAAATTAGGAAATAATTTAGAAGAGTTACAAAAAGAATATGGTTATTATTTTAATATTTATAAGGTTTTTAATATGTTAAATAAGGAAATGAATTATGTTCTTCCTTTTAGGAATAAGTTCTATGATGGGTTTAAAATAGCAGATTTTGATGAATTTAATTTTGATGCGAATATATTATTAAATGAAGTTTTTAGTGATTTTAGAGAAAATACTATTTATTTTGGAAAAGACGTAGAATATGTTTATATAGGAATGAGTGAAAATACTATATTTAATACAAATAGAATATGTTATGATTTTTCTAATAGTGATAAACTAAAAAAAATTGTTATTAATAATGATACTAAAAGGTTTATTAGAGATTTAGTTTTACCAACAAGTGTTAAAGATATAGAAGTTATTAATGGGTCTATAGGTTGTGTTAAATTTACTGATTTAAATAGGGCTTATATTCTTAATGATAAAGTCTTATTTGATAAATTTATTTTTAGTGTTTTAAGAAATGTAGAATTTAGTCAAATTTTCAAACAAGATTTTTCTTTATGGATTACACCTTTTTATCAAATTGGTTTTAGACCTTTTGTTAATTTAAAAGAAGATAATTGGAAGAAAGAATTAAGTGATAGAATGTGGAATATTTTAAAAGAGAATTTGAGTGTGATAAATAATTATAAGATAAGATAGAGTAGACTTTTATATGTTAATTTGATAAAATTATTTTGAGGGCGGAAATTATGAAAAAATGTGTAATTATATATAATCCTGAAAGTGGAAGACCTGTTGATAAGAAAAATCTTAAAGAACTTCCAGAAATTATGAAAGTTAATGGGTATGAGACTGTTATGTGTCCAACTAAAGCGGCAAAAGATGCGACTAGAATAGTGAGTGAGTTAGAAGATGATGTTGATTTAGTTATTTGTGCTGGAGGGGATGGTACTTTAAATGAAGGCATAACAGGTAATTTAATGAGAAAGAATAAGCTTGTTATGGCACAACTTCCTGTTGGTACTATGAATGATGTTGGTACAATGTATGGGTACACTAAGAATATGATAGTTAATGCACAGATGCTACTTAGTGGAACTGAAAAGAATGTGGATGTTTGTATGATTAATGATGTTCCATTTGTTTATGTGGCTTGTTTAGGTAGTTATGTTGATGTTAGTTATAATACTCCTAGAAAGTATAAAAAGAAATATGGAAGACTTGCTTATATTTTTAATGCAATTCATGAATTTACTGGGAAGGTAAAACTTTTTGATTTAGAATATGAGATAGATGGAATTAAGAAAAGTGGTATATATTCTTTCCTTTTTATTACTAATACAAGTAGAATGGGTGGAATAAGTCATATATATAATGATGTTAAATTAGATGATGATATGTTTGAAGTGCTTATGATTACTGCTAAAACTAAGGTTGAGTTAATTGCGCTTGCTACTAGGATTTTGGCTGGGGAAGTGAAGAATATGCCTGGACTTGAGTATTATAAAACTAATAATTTAGTTGTTAGATTTAAAGATGTTCCTAATAGTTGGGTACTTGATGGTGAAGAGTATAAACATAATACTAAGGAATTTAGATTTAGTATAAATAAAGATATGTATATGCTTGTTCCTAAGAAGAATATTGTTAAATTATTTAGTAATTTAGAAGAATATAAAGAAGAAAATAAATAGAAGTAGGTAATATTATGTTATATATGTTTAAAGATAGGAAAGGTAATTTAGACTACGATAAAGAGGGAAAATTAGTTAATTTTCTATATGGAAGTGTAATTGGAAGATGTTTGATTAAGTTTTTAAGTTTACCTTTTATTTCTAAGTTAATAGGTTTATTTTTAAGTAGTAGAATTTCTAAAATACTTATTAAACCTTTTGTTAAGAAGAATAAAATTGATATGAGTGTTTATGAAAATATTAAATATAAAAGTTTTAATTCTTTTTTTGTAAGAAAGAAAAAGAAAATTGATTATGTTAAAGATATGAATGTTTTTATAAGCCCATGTGATGCTAAGTTGACTGTGTATGATGTTAATGAGTATTCTTGTTTTGAAATTAAGAATTCTTTTTATAGTGTTAAAGATTTACTTAATGATGATGAAATTTATAAAAATTATATAGGTGGTAAAGCACTTGTTTTTAGGTTATGTAAGGATGATTATCATAGGTATCATTATGTTGATGATGGTAGCCAAGAAGACAATTATTTTGTAAGAGGTGTTTTAAATACGGTTAGGCCAATTGCTTATAGAAAGTATAAGGTATTTAAAAGAAATAGTAGAGAGTATACTACACTTCATACTAAGAATTTTGGAGATATTGTAGAAGTTGAAGTTGGTGCAACACTTGTTGGGAAGATTAAGAATAAACATGATAATTATAAGTTTAAAAAAGGAGAAGAAAAAGGAATGTTCTTGTTTGGTGGAAGTACTATTGTACTGCTTGTAAAAAAAGATGCTGTAGTTATTGATAGAGATATTCTTAATAATTCCGTTAGAAATATAGAGACTAGAGTTAAATGTGGAGAGAAAATTGGTGTATGTAAAGAATAGGTTTTTGTCTATTTTTTTAGTGAATTTTAAAAAAGTCGTGGTAAAAACTTGCGTTTTATGAGTGAAAGTCGTGGTAAAAACTTGCATTTTATGAGTAAAAGTCGTGGTAAAAACTTGCGTTTTTAATTTTAAAGTGCTATAATTAGGAAGAAAAGAGGTGGCTTTTATGTTAAAAAGAAAAATAACTGAAAAATTATTAAATTGGAAAAATAATGAAGATAATATCTGTTTACTTGTAAGAGGTGCTAGACAAGTTGGTAAAACTTATATTATTGATGAATTTGCTAAAAAAAATTATAAGAGTTATATTTATATTAATTTTGAATTAGAACCTTCATACAAGAGTATATTTGATGGAAATTTAGATATTAAGACTTTAAAAATGAAATTAGAACTAAGTTTTCCTAATACTCCTCTTATTTCAAATGATACCATTATATTTTTAGATGAAATACAGGCTTGTCCAAATGCTAGAACTGCTCTTAAGTCTTTTGCTATGGATAATACAATGGATGTTATTGCATCTGGCTCATTGTTAGGTTTATATTATAAAGAAATTGCCTCATATCCAGTAGGTTATGAAAAGATAATTGATATGTATCCATTAGACTTTGAAGAATTTTTGTGGGCTATTGGTGTAAAAGATGAAATAATAGATGTTGCTAGAAATTCATTTAATAATTTGTTACCACTTGATGAATATATTTTAAATCAGTTTGAAGAGTATTTTAAAATGTATTTATTGGTAGGTGGAATGCCAAAAATTGTTGAAACTTATACTCAAAATAATAGTTTAATTAAAGTGTTAGAATTACAAAAAAGTATAGTTGAAAATTATAAAATGGATATTTTAAAATATGCTAATGAGCCAAGTAAACAAAAAATTATTAGTTGTTTTAATAGTATTCCTTCACAATTAACTAAAGTAAATAAGAAGTTTTTGTATAAAGATATTATTGATGCTAATGCTAATGAGGGAGAAAGAAAGTATTCTTCAAGTTTAGAATGGTTAAGAGATGCTGGAATAATTAATGTGTGTAATAATTTAACTGAACCTGCTTCACCATTAGTTTCTAATGTAATTGAAAATAGTTTTAAAATATATGTTAGAGATACAGGACTTTTGATTTCTATGTTTGAACAAGGTGTACAAAAAGATATTTTAAATGAAAATTTGTATATTAATGAAGGTGCTATTTTGGAAAATGTATGTGCTGAAGAAATTAAAACTAGATATGATAAAGTTATGTATTTTCAAAAGAAAAGTAAACTTGAAATTGATTTTATTTTAAATATTGATGGAAAAGTTACTGCTTTAGAAGTTAAATCTGGAAATAATAAACAGGCTAAGTCTTTGAAATCTATTGTTGAAAATTATAAAACTGTATCAAGATATATTAAGTTAGAAAAAGGAAGTAATGTTTATATTGATAAAACTAATATAGAACATTATCCATTATTTATGATTATGTTTATTTAAAAAAAACGTAGGAAAGTCCTGCGTTTTTAGTATGTGCTTGTTTGAAGTTTATTTTATATTGTTGTTTGCTTATTAAGTTAAAAGAGACTTATTTATTTAAAGTCTCTTTGTGTTCTATAGTATCCCATGTTATTTCTTTACTAGTTAGTACTTTTATTAAACAAAGTATGTAACTAAGTAAAAGTAGTGGGTGCACTAGTATAGTTTTTATATAAAGTGAAGTGTTTAGTTTATAGTTTTTTTCTATATGTATTAGATAAATTGTTAGTAACATGAGAACTAAGTAAGCTATTAATGGTATTAAAAGTGGGTGATTTAACATTTTAAGTATTAAGCCAATAAGTAAGAATATTAAGTCATATATTCCTATAAAAGAGTTATAGTTTGAAGCAAAGTTTTTGTTTTTAAAGTTTATATTTTTTAATAAACTTTTTCTGTATTTTTTTCTTGCTTCAAAGTAACCGCTTACCCATCTTGTTCTTTGCTTTAAATATGTTTTATAGTTTGTTGGTTGTTCATCATAAAATAAGGCATTTCTGTTATATGTTGTTGTTAAATTGTTAGTGCAAGCGTATAGTGAAATTTCGTAGTCTTCAGTAAGTGAGTGAAACGGATAAGTTTTTAGTTTGTTAATAAGTTTTCCTGTTATATAAAATCCAGTTCCAGAACAGTTACAGTTTATGTTATGTTTGTTTCTATTTTTATTAGATAGTTCGTTTACTAGTGTGAATATTAAATGGCTCGAAGAAGCGATACTGTTTGTTTTGTTTTTGTTTAGTCTATAACCAATTCCAATGTCATATCCACTCATAAATGATTTGTTCATTTCTGAAATATAGTTTTTATCTAATATGTTGTCTGCATCAAATATAAAGTATGCGTCGTAATTCTTTGTTTTTGTGATTCTTTCTATTGCTTCCATCAGAGCATATCCTTTTCTTTTTAGTTCTAGTTTTTGTCTTATGATTATATTTGCATTATATTTTTTAGCAATTTTTGTAGTAGGATCATTTTTATCTTCTACAATAATATATATATTTTCAAAAGGTACTTTTTGTGTTTGAGATTTTATACTGAGTAGTAAGTCTTCAATTACACGTGACTCATTTCTAGCGGGTACTAGAATGCAGTAGTTTGGGTTATTAACATTTATTTTTGTAGGTTTATTTTTATTAAATTGGGTTATTATTAACTTTGATATAAACAAAGTTACACCAATTATTATAAATATATTACTTATCATTTTTTACTTCTCACTTTCATGTTAGGGTATGCCTTTTTTAGTCTTTCGTCTGTATAAACTTTATCACAAAATTCACCTAAGTAAGTGTATGCTGGATATCCTTCTCTTCTTAATGACTGCCTTATTACGGCTGTAAAAGATATAAACATATCAAGAGATAAAAAGACTATAAATACTGTAAGAATAGGTTTTCCAATGTTGTATGGGATACTTTCTATTTTTTTTGATAACCATGGGTAAATGAAGTGGACAAATACTACACAAAGTAGTCCCCATAAAAGCATAATAGGTATTGTAGTTCTTCCATTAATGTCTAGTATTTTTTTTGAGTAATTCCAACTAGTTGTACCAGTAAATGTTTCTTGTAAGAAACTTGTTAAGTATTCAAAAGACCCACCTAGCAAAGCACCTTTTATAAGTGTTATATACCATTTATTATTTTTACCTACTAGGAGTTTTGTCATTAAAACAGCACCCATTCCATAAACAGGACTAAAAGGGCCATAAATGACCCCACGTCTTACTTCCCAAAATATACTACCATCCCTTAAGTAGTGTCTTACTAAATTTAGTATCATTTCATAATAGTTACCAAAAAGGCAACCAATCACGAATATAATAAATAATTTATTAAAGTCTAAACCACTTGTAAATATTCTTTTTTCGTTATTCATAAGTACTCCTATAATTTTCTTGTTAGTTTATTATTATCACATTCTGTTAAAGTTAAGTTGTCTACTAAGTTATAATAAATTGATTTGTCTACATAAGTTGCATCTTTAATTGTAAGTAATACTTTGTGACCAGGTTTATAGACTCTTCCTGTGTCAACTCCTTTTAATTTTCCAGATGGTAACATGTAGGTTCTTTCTGGCATGCTATCATAATTAATAATTCCATCCATTAAACCTGGTACGATTACTTTAATATATTCAGGTGTTATCTTTTCTATGTATGCAATTTGTTCTTCGCCAATACGTTGTTTTAGGTAATTAATTACTTGTAATTTATCTGCTTCATATTCTGCTTTTTCTGCTTGTCTTTCCATACGGGAAGCATGTGCTAAAAGTTTTTCTAACATTTTATCAATTTCAATTAGTTTTTCTTTTGTTAAAGTTCCATCTTCGTACATATCTAATAAATTGTGTATTATTAAATCATTTAATCTTCTAATTGGACTAGTGTAGTGTGTATAACCATCTTCTATCGCTAAACCAAAATGACCTTTGTTTTCAGTTCCATAGTATGCAAGTTTCATACTTGTTAATATAATTCTTGAAATTATTACATATTCTTCTTTACCTTTAAAATCATTTAATAATCTTTGTATTAAGAAGTTAGGTTTCATATTTTTAAGGTTTCTAACTGGGTAACCTAATTCTTTTATTGTTTCAATTAAATCATACATTTTGTATGTGCTTGGTAATTCATGGTTTCTAAAGCCAAATGGAAAACCTGGGTATAAGTGTGTTACAAGTTCGTTAGGTAAAAGCATACAGTTTTCTATTATTTCATGCGCGATGTTATCTTTTTCAACTAGTATTTCTTTTGTGTTACCTAGTTCGTCCATTACGAATTTTAATTCTTCACTATCAAAATTTGTATATCCTCTTTCAATTTTAATGTTTGTTAGTTTTTCTGATAATTCTTTAAGTATCATTAAGTCGTTAACAAATGGTTTGTATTCTCTTTTTGCTTCTTTACCTGTTATTATATCAAATACATCATCATAGTTCATTTTTAATTTTGATTTTATAACTGAACGGTATGTTTTATAACTTGTTACTTTAGCGTTTTTATCTAATTCTATTTCAACAGTTCTTGTTAATCTTTCAACGTTTGGGTTTAAACTACATAAGTCATTAGATAGTATTTCTGGAAGCATTGCTACAACAGAATCTGGAAAATATACACTGTTGCCACGGCGAGCTGCTTCTTCAAAAATTGCACTACCAAATTTAACATAATGGCTTACATGTGCGATGTGTACTTTTAGAATGTAGCCACCATCTTCTTTTCTTTTAATACTTATCGCATCATCCATGTCTTTACAGTCTTTTCTATCTATTGTAAAAACTCTTTCATCAGTTAAATCTACTCTTCCAATTTTGTCTTCATAAGTTACTTCATTAGAGAATTTTTTTAATTCTTCTAACACTTCTTTAGGAAACTCTAAATTGAAACCATAATTGTAGGCAATTGTTTTGAAGTCTATATCTGGTTCGTTAATAAAACCTATTGTTTTAATATATTTTCCTACATACATGTTATCATAAATTTCGTTTGTTGCTTCTATAAGAACTCTTGAACCTGGAATTAATTTTTTCATTTTTTGTGTTCCAATAGTTATTTTCAAGTTGTTATTTGTGTTAACTGGATATAAATATTTAAAACCTTCTGGAGTCATTCTTACTTCACAAACTACATTTGGCATATTTCTTACAAGTACTTTTACTACTTCATTTGTATTTGTATCAATTATTACTTTGTCATAACAAAGAGATCCATTTAATTTATTTTTTTCAAGTATATATCTTGTATTATTTGTTTCGTAATATTTTGTGCCTTTTTTTGTTTCGTCTATTGTTGTAACTAAAAAATTAGAAGGCATTTTTTTGTATAAACCATCTTTACATTCATACAAAAGACCTTCTAATTCTAAAGAATTAAGTACTTCTTTTAATTCATCGTTCATGTGTTTTTTAGATATTCCTAAAAGTTTTTTAATTTCATTAAAACTTATAGTTTCAAATTTATCACTTTCTATATATTCTATTAATTGTTTTTTCATAAAACTCCCCACTTCCCTATAAACTTATTTAATCATAAAAACTATTAAATGTCTATATTTTACTTGAGAATTTTGTTAAAAAATTATATAATTTATATATGGGAGAAGTTAAGTATGGATAAAGAAGAAGTGTTTTTTGTAGATAAGGAAAATAATTATATTAAATGGTTACTTATTATGGCTATTTTTATAGGACTACTTGCTTTAGGAACTTATGTTTATTATAAGTTAACACCGAAGAATATTTTTGAAAGTGTTATTAGTAAAATTGATTTTGAAAGTAGTGATAAAAGCAGTACAAGTGAACAAGTTAAGTTTGCTAAAAGATATGATTTTAGTTATAATGCTTATAGTGATAATAAGGATATTGAACAACTATTAGTTATTTTAAATAAGTATAAGTATAGACTAGACCTTTATTATAATAATGAAAATGAAGTTAGATTTGAAGCGGATTTAACTTTTAATGATAAGAAACTTTTAAATCTATTATTTGGTTATAACGAGAAAATGACATATGTAGGTGCTTATGATAGAACATATTATTTTGAAAATTTAGATAATATTAGTGAAGAAGAACAAGTTAAGTATGAAGAAAATAAAAGTAAATTTGATAAGTTTCTTGATGAGTTAAATGATGAAAATGATTTAAATGATAAATTTTTTAAACCAGTAGTTGATGCTTTTAAAGATAGTGTAGAGGATTATAATTTAAAGAGAACTGTTTCTAAAGATAATATAGTTTTAACTATAACTTATGATAATAAATTTTATAAAAGATTTCAAAGTAATTTGAAAAAGAATGGATTTGTTGATTTACTTAATAGAATAGGTTTTAAGACTGATGGATTAGTTCCTGAAAAATATAGAATAAGAAAAACAATTATTACATTAAATAGAAATAATTTGGAATATAGTTTAGGAAATGTTAGATTTTATTCAGATGTGGATTATTTTGAAGTGAATATAGTTGATGGTAAGACAACTGAGTATAATATTAATACAAAAGAAGATAATAAAAATATTTATAAATTAGTTATTGAAGAGGTTAATGATAATAAGTTTAAAGTTTTACTTCAAGATAATAAAAATGGTTTTATGGTTGATGTAGTTTACGAAGAAAAAGATATTGAATATAAAGATTACGATTATAGTAAGAGTAAGAATCTTGATAATGTTGATGAAAATGATTTAATTTATTTAGAAGAACAACTTGGTAATAGTGAAGGTATGAATGAGTTATATAAACAAATTCAAATTATGATGTTTGGGGGAAGTATGTAATGAGAAAAGTAATATTTAAGTTATTAATAGTAATAATGATGTTTGTTCCTTTTATGGTTAATGCTGAGATTAAAAGTGAAAATTTACTTGAGGCTTTGAAGAGTGAAGGGATAGAAACTGATATTGATTATAGTGAAGATGATAAGAATAAAGTACCAATTTACTTATTTAGAACAAAGGGTGAACAAAAGAGTATAGATTTTCTTAATTATTTAAACGATAATTATGAAAGATATGGTGAATTCTTTATATTAAGAAGTTTTGAAGTTAGTAATAACGAAGATAATAAATTGTTAATGAATAATGTGTTTGATTATTTGAGGGCTAGTGTACAGAGTACTCCTTTTATAGTTATAGGTAATACTTATTTTATTACTTATGATGAGAGTGTTAATGAAAATATAGAAAAATCTTTTATAGAGTTATATCAAAGTGGATATAAAGATAGATTAGATACTATAGAAACTGTTAAAACTAGATATTATAGAAATGAGACTCTTATGTTATCAATTATGTTTACAGTTATATTTGGATTTATTTGTTTAGTAGTTTATCTTATATTGAAAAATAGACATGAAAATAAAGGGGATAACTAAAAAGGTATAAATTGAATTATAGAAATATGGTTCAATTTTTTTATGGAATAATTTTATAAATAAAAAAACTGACATTTATTTTAAGTCAGTTAATATTTCACTTGCTATATCATCAGCTTTTTCTTTTAAATCAGTTATTAAGTCTTCAAATTCTTCATAACCTTTTTTTGAAGTGTAACTAATTAGTTTATTTATTTTTTTGATTACTTTTTTTGCTTGTTTTTTTGCTTTTTTGTATTCTAAAGTTCCTTCTAATACTTCTATTTCATAATCAATTTCGTTTAGTTTTTTATCAATATAATATTTTACATCTTCTTCATCAATATTTGAAATATTTTCTTTGATGTTAGAAAAGCATTCTTTGATTTTTTGTCTTGTTTCACTACCTTTTCTAGGTGCAAATAATATACCTAAAGAGCATCCTGCTAAGGCACCTATAGTTGCTGCAGTTAAAATTTTTACATTTTCTTTTTTCAATTTATTCACCTCTTGTAATTATTATATCACTTTTTTGATAAAATATTATTAATTTTATTCGACATATTGTGTAAATACTGTAAATTATTTATTTTTGTTTTTTATGTAATTATTTAGTGTAATTTTTCTTTTAGAAATTCTTTCTTCTTCATTTATGTTGTTGTTTGGGTTAATTATTCTTAAACCATTTTCTAGAGCATCATAATAACCAAACGGAATTATATAGTCATTTTTTATATCGTAAAATAGTCCTTCAATGTTGTACTCAATACTTTTTAGTAAGTCGTTTGTATTCCAAATGTCTACTACTACACTGTTATTATATATTTTATATCCACCTAGTTTGTTCATTTTATATTTTAAATTATTTTTTTCTATAAATGTTTTTATTATTTCATCAGTATCACTTAAAACTACGAAGTCTAAATCTTTTGGAGGAGTGAGTAACTCTATGTCTCTTAAGGCTCCACCTATTAGGAAAATTGGTGCAATATTAGAGATTTCTATTGCAAGTGGGAAGTTTTCAATTATGTATTTTCTAACTTTTTCTTTGTAAAGATAATTCATTTTATCACTTTCCTTTGATTCATTATTTTATCACTTGTATTTAATAATTGCAATTTGTTTATAATAATATTGACTTTTATATTTAATTAAGTTATATTTTTACTAGAAGAGGTGGTAAAATGTTTAGAAAAGCAATTTTGATAATTCATGGGTTTGGTGGGGGAGTGTATGATGAAGAATATTTATCTACCGAACTAGAGTTTATTAAAAATTATGATGTGTTTACTTTTACCTTACCAGGTCATGATGGTTTTCCTGGAAAATATACTAGATTTGATTGGATTAATAGTGCAGAAAAGCAAATTGAAAATCTTATTAATCATGGGTATAAAAATATTTATCTTGTAGGACATTCTATGGGTGGAGTGATTTCTACTTATATTGCATCTAAGTATAAAGAAGTGAAGAAATTGGTTTTGGCGGCTCCTGCATTTCATTATTTAAAGTTTAAAAATGATAAACCTGATATTATAGAGAGTATTATTTTTAGTCCTGAAGTTATTAGGGAATATAAGGCTGATGTGATATTTTCTAGGTGGTTTAATTTACCTAAACATGCTGTTAGAGAATTTATGAATTTGGTAAGTGAAAATTATAAATGTCCTAAAGATGTTTATGTTCCAACTTTGATTATTCATGGAACAAGAGATAATTTAGTACCATCATCTAGCGTTAATTATGTTTATAATAATTTAAGTAGTAATTATAAAGAACTTTTAGAAGTAAAGGGTATAAATCATGATATTTTTAGAAGTGATAGAAAAGAAGAAGTAACTAATTTGATTATAAAGTTTTTTAAGAGTAATTGTAATAAAAAGTATAGTGAGATTAAGAAGATTTAGTTATTAACTAAGCAAAATAAAAAAAAGTAATTTTGCTTTTTTTATGTGCAAGTATATATTTGGTAACCTATTTCTAACTTGAAAAGAATATACCAGTTTTACGTTTTTTTTGAAAAAGGGGTGGGATGATTATCCATTATTTATTAGGCTTATGTTTTAACAAAAAATCATTAATTGTATAAACTAAAATGGATGGTGAGAAATGATTAATTATTTTCTAAATTTAAATCCTGTTATTCTTGCTTTGATAGCAACATTAATTACATGGTTATTTACTTTACTTGGTGCTAGTGTTGTGGTTTTCTTTAAGAAAGTTAATAAGAATGTTATGGACTCTTGTTTGGCTTTTTCTGCAGGAGTTATGCTTGCTGCATGTTTTTGGAGTTTACTTAATCCAGGAATTGAAATGGCTTTTAAACAGAAACAATGTGTTCCATTAATTTCTAGTTTAGGATTTTTATCAGGTGCATTAATATTATTTTTAAGTGATTTATTTGTTAAAAAAGTTGTTAATAAAAATAAAAAGAATTCGCTTAAAAGAAGTATGCTTTTGATTACAAGTATTACAATTCATAATATTCCTGAAGGTCTTGCAGTTGGTGTCGCATTTGGAAGTTTATCGTACAATCTAACTAGTAGTGTACTTGTTAGTGCCTTTATATTTGCTATAGGAATAGCAGTACAAAATTTTCCTGAAGGGGCAGCTGTTAGTTTACCTCTTAGAAGAGAAGGATTTACGAGAAAGAGTGCTTTCTTTTATGGGCAACTCTCAGGGTTTGTAGAACCAATTTCTGGTGTGATTGGTGCAATACTTGTTCTTAAAATTAGTAGTATTCTTCCATTCTTTTTATGCTTTGCTGCAGGTGCAATGGTGTATGTTGTTGTTAAAGAATTAATTCCAGAGAGTCAATTAAATAATAATAAAAATATGATTACTGTATTTACTTTAATTGGATTTTTATTTATGATGTTATTAGATGTATGTTTGGGTTAAATAAAACTAGTAGATTTTTTCTACTAGTTAATTTCTAATGAATACAATATATCATTAACTAAATTGTCTATAGTACTTTCTTTATCTTGTATAATCATTGTTATGTTATAAACTTTATCATCTTTTAAAATATTTATACTTCTATATTTATCACTTTTTAATATGTAACCAATATTAGAACCTTTTATTTCTGTAATTTCATGATTAGATGGAATATTATTAACTATGGTGTCTATTATATCATAGTTATTTTTTAATTTATTTTTTGAAGTAAATAAATTATATTTTTTGTTTTTATTTTTTATAGTATATTTAATTAAATCTAAATCATTATTAATTTTATTTTCTTTAAAATACTCTTTAATATTTTTATTGTTTGTTATCAATTCATTTGTGTTAGAATTATTAATACTAATTTTGATACTATTTTTATTATTTGTTAAAAGTATTGAATTATTTTTTTCTTCTTCTATTTCATAATCTTTTATTATATTTTTGAAAGTAATATTTTTAAATTCAAATTTATTTTTTGAGGTAGTTTGTTTTATTTCTAATGTGTCAGTTATTTTATAGTTATAATTTTCTTTTATTGTATACTTTGTTAAACAAGATAATTTATAACCTAGTAGTATTGCTAAAAATGTTGTTATTATAATTATTATAATATAAGTTTTTTTCATATGATCACCTAAGTAAATAATATCAAATAATTTATTTTTTGTAAATTAAATAAATTAGTTTTTTCTTTTTAATTATGAATAAAAACCTGTTTTTTTAGAAAGATGTATGTTACAATAGTTGTAGAGGTTAGATAATATGAAATGTTTAATAACTGGTGGAAGTAGTGGAATAGGAAAGGATATGGCTAAAACTTTAAGTTTGCTTGGGAATGAAGTTATTCTTGTTTCTAAAGATGAAAATAAGTTAATTAGTGCATGTGAAGAGATTAAAAATAGTCATTATTATGTGTGTGATTTAAGTTATGATGTTGAAGTTAATAAACTTTGTGAATATTTATTAAAAGAGAAACCAGATATAGTGATTAATGATGCAGGATTTGGTACTTTTGGAGATTATAGTGAAGTTAGTTTGGAAAGAGAAATGGAAATGGTTAAAGTTAATGTGATAAGTTTGCATAAAATAACTAAAACTTGCTTAAAATATATGGAAGGAAATAAAAATGCACATATTTTGAATGTTGCAAGTATTGCAGGGCTTTTACCAGGTGGACCTCTTTTAGGAACTTATTATGCTACTAAGAGTTATGTTAGAAGTTATACTTTAGGTATTTATGAAGAGTTAAGAAGAAAAGGTAGTAGTATTAAAATAAGTTGTTTATGTCCTGGACCGGTTAATACAAATTTTAATAATGTTGCTGGAGGACACTTTAGTATTAATAGTAAAACTAGTTCTTTTGTAAGTGAGTATGCAATTAAATATATGTTCAAAAATAAGTTAATTATATTACCAGGAACAGATGTTAAATTAGGAAGTTTTTTTGGTAAAATATTACCTAGTAAATTAGTTTTAAAAATTTTATATAAAGTAGAACATAAGAAGAGAGGTTAAAGTAATGAATAGAAGAGATGGAGTAAGAGTAAAAGATTTAGATTCAATGCATGTGCTTATGCCTTATATTAAGCCAAATAGATGTGATAGTGATGTGTTTATTAATCAGAAAATGGATGTTACAGAACTAGTTAGGTATTATGAAAGAATGAAAAAAAAGTATAGTGATTTAACTTATTTTCATTTATTTTTGACTTTAATTGCTAAAACTGTATATAATAAGCCACTTTTAAATAGGTTTGTTGTCAATAAGAAGTTTTATGATAGAAATGAGGTAAGTATTGCTTTTACGGCTAAAGTTAATTATGAAGATAAGTCTAAAGAAATATTGTCCGTTATTAAAGTAGAAGAAAATGATAATTTGTTAAGTATTAAAGATAAAACTGTTAAAGCAGTTGATAATGTGAGAAAATCTAAAGAGAGTGGTACTAATAATAGTGTGAATGTTATTAGTAAGTTACCTAGTTTTATATTAAGTCCAGTTATAGGTATTATTAAATGGTTGGATAGGCATGACTTGCTTCCAAAGAGTTTAATTGATGACAATTTATATTATAGTACTTGTATTGTAAGTAATTTAGGTAGTATTCATAGTGGTGCGATATATCATAATTTGACTGATTTTGGAACTAGTAGTATATTAGCAACTATTGGTGAGATTAAATTAGAAAAAGTACTTATTGATGGTAAAATGGAAAGCAAGTATTTGTGTGAATTTGGTATAAATATAGATGAGAGAATTGCTGATGGAGTTTATTTTGTTAAAGCAGTTAGGTTAATGCAAGATATTTTAAATGAACCTAAATTATTAGAGGAGAGTGTTAATGAAAAAATTAAAGAAACAACAAAGTTTAAGTATTAGTAAACCTTGGATTAAGTTTTATGATGAAGGAGTTCCTAAGACAATAGATTATCCTGATAAGATGCTTTGGGAATTTATTTCTGATAGTGCTAAAAAGAATCCTAATGATATAGCTTATGAATATTATGGTAGTAGTGCATCTTTTAAAAAATTAATGAAAGAAATTGAAGAATGTGCTAGAAGTCTTAAAACAATTGGTGTTAAAAAAGATGATGTTGTTACAATTTGTTCACCTAATATGCCTCAGGCGATAAGTATATTTTATGCAATTAATATGGTTGGTGCAATTGCTAATATGGTTCATCCTTTGAGTGCTTTAAAAGAGATAGGCCATTTTATGGAAGTTTCTAAGAGTAAGTATGTTTTTACTATTGATTTGGCACTTGAAAAATTTCTTCAAGTAGTTGATAATAGTGAGATTGAAAAAATAGTTGTTATGTCTGCTGGAGATAAAATGAAGGGTATTACTAAAGTTGCTTATAATTTAACTAAAGGCAGAAAGATTAAGGTTGACTTTGATAATGAGTATTTACTTTCTTACAATAGTTTTATTGATTTTGGTTATATGTATGACGGAAGCTATATTTGTAAAAGAAAATCTACTGACCCTGCTGTAATTTTATATAGTGGTGGTACTACTGGTGAACCAAAAGGGATAGTCATTAGTAATAAGAGTTTTAATGCAGCTACACTTCAGACTGGGTCTATGATTCAACCTGCTAGTGCTGGAGATAGTGTTTTAACTATAATGCCTATTTTTCATGCTTTTGGGTTAGATGTGTGTATCCATACTCCACTTACTTATGGAGTCAAATGTATTTTGATACCAGTTTTTAACTATAAAGCGTTTGGTAGATTAATTAAACAATATAAACCTAATTTTATTGTTGGAGTACCAACTCTTTTACAAACTATGATAAATGACCCAGGGCTTAGTGAAATGAATTTATCTTTTATTAAGTGTATTATTACTGGTGGAGATGTTGTTAGTCCTGAATTAAAATCTAGTGTTGATAAGTTTATGAAAGAACATGGTAGTTCTGCTACTGTTAGACCAGGGTATGGGCTTACTGAAGGATCTGGGGCTAGTAGTTTGCTTCCGAAAACTGTACAAAAAAAAGGAAGTACTGGTATACCTTGTCAAGATTGTACTTATAAAATAGTTAATCCTGAAACTTTAGAAGAAGTTTTGCCTAATAAAGTGGGAGAAATTTTAATAAGTGGACCTAATGTTATGATAGGTTATTTAAATGATGAAGAACAAACAAAGAAAACATTAATTAAAGATGATGATGGGGTGGTTTGGCTTCGTACAGGTGATATGGGTAGTATGGATGAAGATGGATTTATTTATTTTGCTCAGAGACTTAAAAGAGTAATTATTTCTAGTGGTTATAATTTGTATCCTTCTCATATTGAGAGTGTTATTAGAAAATATCCATATGTAGAAGATGTTTGTGTTATAGGTATATCTCATCCTTATAAAGTGCAAGTCGCAAAAGCGTTTATTGTGTTAAGAGATGGTGTGAGTGAAGACAAGGCTAAAAAAGAAATAAAGAAATTATGTGAACTTTATTTAGCTAAGTATAGTTTGCCTTATCAATATGAAATTAGAGAATCTTTACCTAGAACTAATTTGGGTAAAATTGCTTATAAAGAGTTAGAGAGTGAAGAAAAAGAAAAGAAATAAGTCTTTCATTTTAAGTGAAAGATTTTTCTTTTGTATGTAAAAATTTTAGCATATAAAGATGGAAAGATGTATTATATTAGTGTGGAAAATAGTAAAACTTATGAAAGAGAGTTTAAACCTTTTAGTAAGTTAGATAACAGTTGTAAAAAAATACTTATTACAAATGATGAAATTGAATATTCTACAAGTGTTGTTACTCATATAAAATTAAAAGATTTCTTGTTAATGGAAGATTTAGATAGTTAAAAAACTAAGGAACGTTTGCTCCTTAGTTTTAACTTTATTCAATATCAATAAGTTTTTTGTTGTCTTTCTTAGGGGATTCTGGAACTATTACTTTTAATGTTCCATCTTTAAATTCAGCTTTGATATCTTTATGATTTACATCGCCAATATAAAATTCTCTTTTGAATGAACCAAAATATCTTTCTCTTTTAATGTAGTGTTTATCTTTGTCATCATGTTTTTCACTCTTGTGAGCAGATATTGTAAGATATCCATCTTCAACTTCAATTTTAACATCCTTTTTGTCAAATCCTGGAATATCCATTACAATGTTGTATTTACCTTCTTTCTCATAAATATCACAATTCATGTTCATAACTTTTTTTTCTGGTTCAAAATCATTGAAGAAATCATCTAAATAAAATCTTCCTGGTAATAAACTCATAATATCATCTCCTTACGATTATCATTATACTACTATTGTTAGCACTTGTCAATATTGAGTGCTAATTTTTTTATATATTTTTTAGTAGTACAATTTAGTTATATGTAAAATAAGTTAAAATATACTTTTAAATTATGTTATATTTTGGAAGTAATTATTTTTGTTAATTGTTAATAATATAAATGGAGGTAATTAGTATGAATGAAGTACCTAATATAATTAGTACTAAAGACTTATCATATATTAAAGATATGGCAAGTTGGAATTTAGTAATGGCTAAAAAAATTAACTCTTATATAGTGTGTGTACAAGATGAAGATGTTAGAAAAGTTTTATTAGATGCTTATAAAATGCATAAAGAGCATTATAAAGAGTTAATGGAAATATTAATGTAGGAGGTAATTATGGCTAAAGTTCAAAATCAAAAGTCTCAAGTTGTTTCTTCTAAAGAAATGAATGAAATGGATTATTTAAATGATGTTTTACAATGTGAGAAGAACATATCTAATAATTATAGTATTGCTATAGATGAGATGAGTAATAAAGTTTTATTTAAAAAAGTTTTTTCTATATTTAAAGATACTAAAGGTCTTGCAAGAAAAGCATATGATTTAGCATTTCAAAAAGGTTGGTATAGTTTAGAAACAGCAGAAGAAGCTAAGATTAAGAAAGAATTAAATTCTATGAAGAACTTATATAAAGAATTATAGGTTCTTTTTTAGTTATGAAAATGATTATATTTGTCTTCCATACCTGATATTCCGTTTTTTAAGTTTTCAAATACTTGACTCATTTGGCCTGGATATATTTCATTTAGTATTTCTCTTAGAGTTTCTATATTATATTTGATTGGGTTATAAAGAGATTTTACTTCTTTACTATTTATGTTCATAACAGGACCTTGTACTCTTCTTTCAATAAGTGCTTGGCTGGCTGAAGTTGTTATTAGAAGTTGACTTATTAACATTAACCAGTTACCTAATACGTTTTGTTCGTTACTTGTTAAGTCATCCATTAATAGGTATCCAATTAGTAAACAAATTGCACTAGATACTTTTGGATTTAGTTTGAATAAGTCTTCCATAAACTCACCATAATTTCTTATAAAATTTTATTCTGTTCGCTTTATTTTAATTACTTAATTTGTTATAATAGTTAGGAAGGAGTGAATAATATGGAATTAAAAGGAAGTAAAACTGAAAAAAATTTAATGACTGCTTTTGCAGGAGAAAGTCAAGCAAGAAATAAATATACATTTTATGCTAGTAAGGCTAAGAAAGAAGGCTATGAACAAATTGCAGCAATATTTGAAGAGACTGCTAATAATGAGAAAGAACATGCTAAGTTATGGTTTAAGGCATTACATGATGGTAGTGTACCTAGTACTATAGAAAATTTAAAAGATGCTGCAAAAGGGGAAAACTATGAATGGACTGATATGTATAAAGAGTTTAGTGAAACTGCTAAAGAAGAAGGGTTTCTTGATATCGCTGAACTATTTAGAATGGTAGGGGACATTGAAAAAGAGCATGAAGAAAGATATTTAAAACTTATTAGTAGAGTAGAAGACAATATGGTTTTTGAAAGTGAAGAAGAAACTATTTGGATTTGTAGAAATTGTGGACATGTTTATAGAAGCAAAGAAGCTTTAGAAGTGTGTCCAGTATGTAAGCATGGAAAGGCTTATCAAGAAAGAAGAGCAACTAATTATTAACTCTTCTTTTTTTATCTTCTTACTTTGGTTACATCTCCTTTTGTTATGTGACCGACTAGTAGGTTTGAATTATAATCATGTAGTTTAAAATTGTTTTTTACTTTTTCTTCATTAAAGTTTGCGTAACAATACTTACAGAAGTGAGGGCGTGATTTATAAATTCTAATATCAACCATTTCTACACAGTTACTTTTGTTTCAAAATACTATTATGTCTACATTATCAAAGTATATTCTACTAACATTTCTCGGGTAGAAGGGGTTTCTTATATCTACAAAGCTTTCTTTGTATCTATTCATGAACTACTTATAATAAAATGTAACTATGTTAGTTCTTCCGCTTACATTTAATATCACGCTTGTTAACCTCTTTTTTGCTTATAAAAAAAACTATTCCGAAGAATAGTTTAATTTTACAAATGGCGCCTGTTGCAGGACTCGAACCTGCGACCTAACGGTTAACAGCCGTGCGCTCTACCGACTGAGCTAAACAGGCATCACATGTATATAATTCTACATCAATATATGTTATTTGTCAAATAAAAATGTTAAATTTTTTAAAAATATTTATTTTTACTATTAATTTTCTTCTTTTTTTGATAAAATGTAGATGGTGATGAGTAATGAATGAAGAATTTGAAGTAGTAGATTTTAATGAAGACAAGAAGTTTAGTGTGCTAGATACTTATGGAGAAAACTTAAAAACTAAGTTTTATATTACTGACCCTGCTATTGGTAGAGATAAAGAAATTAAAGAAACTTTGTTAATACTTCTTACTCCTGAAAAAAGTGCTATGCTTGTTGGTAAAGCAGGTATAGGTAAAACAGCAATAGTAGAAGGAATAGGGTATAGAATGCAAAAGGGTGAGGTACCTGATGCTTTAAAAGATTATGACCTTATTAAAATAAATATTTCTAGTTTACTTGGGAATGTACAAACTGATGGAGTAAATGAGAATAAACTTCAAATACTTGTTGATGAACTTAAGGAAAGAGAAAATATTATATTGTTTATAGATGAGGTACACTTACTTGTAAGTAGAAATACTAGTAACTTGAATGTTGACTTTGCTAATATGCTTAAACCTGGGCTTGATAGGGGTACTATTAAAATGATAGGTGCTACTACTAATGAAGAGTATGAAAGTTATATTTTAAGAGATAGAGCATTTTTAAGAAGATTCTTAAAGGTTGATGTACTTGAGCCTACTATAGAAGATACTGTTAAGATACTTATGGGAACATATCCTAAACTCGAAAAGCAAAGTGGGGTAACTATTCCATATAGCGAGTATACTAAAGAAAAGTTATTTAGGTTTATAGTAGAGTATACAGATGAATATAAAAGGATTTATGAAATTGGAAATAGATATCCAGATATTGCTTTAACACTTTTAGGAAATGCTTTTAGTAATGCTGTGTTTGAAAATAAAAATACTTTAAATATTAAGAATATTTATGACGCACTTAAGAATACTAAGAATGTTTATGATGATGCTAAAAGGAAAGGATTAGTTGAGTTTAAAAATAAATTTAGTGATTTAATTAAGGAAGAGAATATTGTTTTGGATTAGATGTGAAAAAAATTTACATCTTTTTTTTATTCGTTAATTTTAATAAATATTAGTTTTTTTTTCTAAAGTTAGTTAAAAATATGCCGTAAAATCGTTTAAATATACTCTTTATTTATTAAAATTGAGTGATTTGACATATTATTTTAAGCATGATATAGTAGGGTTCAAGGAGGTGAAAGTAAGTATTAGTTAAATGTTTGAAAGGAGTGAAATTTATGGAGAAAAAAGGTTTAACTAAGTTTAATAATGATTCTATAAGATGTTATTATAATGTGAAAGAGAAAAGAAATTATTGGTGTGTGGTTGATGTTATTAAGGCTTTGTGTGATGTTAGTTATAAGGATGCTAGAGGAATATATTATTCTATTAAGAAAAAACTTTTTATTAAAAGTAAGTATCATGTAGAAAAGAATGATAAGAATAAGAAAGTTTGGAAGGATGAAGTAGTATGTACAAAAGATATTATTAATATTATAGAAGTTTTACCTGGAAAGAAGAGTTATATATTTTTAAAATTTTTATTTAAAGTGTTTGATGAAGCATTGGTTTCTAAAATTGAAATATTAGACCCTAAAGAGAAGAGTGTTTTTGGTGAAGATGAAGTGTTTAAATGTTGTGTATTTAGAAATAAAATGAATTTGTGAGTGTTTAGATGTACAGTGTAGAAGTTAAAAATGTGTCTAAATCTTTGGGGAAGAATAGTATTTTAGAAAATGTTAATTTTAATTTAGAAAAAGGTAAAATTTATGGATTAGTGGGTGCGAATGGTAGTGGAAAGAGTACTCTTTTAAAAATTATATTGGGTTTATATAAAAGTAAGGGAAAAGTTTATATTAATGGGTATGATGTTAAAAAGAATTTTAAAGAGGCTATAAGTAAAGTGAGTGGAGTAGTTGATTATGTTTCTTTATATGAATTTTTGAATGCTAAAGAAAACCTTAGGTATTTTGCTTATCTTTATGATGTTCCTGTTAAAAGAGTTGATGAAGTACTTGATATCGTTAAGTTAGATGGTAATGATAGAAAGTTAGTAAGATATTATAGTTTAGGAATGAAACAAAAATTGGGTATAGCGATTAGTTTGTTAAAGGATCCTGATATTCTTATATTAGATGAACCTACAAATGGGTTGGATCCTAAGAGTATTAGTGAACTTAGGAGTACTTTAAAGAGTTTTAAAGATAAAACTATTATTATATCTAGTCATTTAATTAGTGAGATAGAAAAGTTATCTAGTGATATTCTTTTTATTAATAAGAAAACTGTTAGCAGAATAACTAATGATAAGGTTAAAAGAGAGTTTAAGTTAGGAAATTATGAACTTGCTAAAGATATTCTACCGGACAGTAATTATTTAACTGATGAGGAGGTTAGTGTTTATGTTAAAAAGTTAGCAGATAATAATATACCTATTTATGCAGTTAACGAGAGTAGTAGTTTAGAAGATAAACTTATAAGTATGATGGGAGAAAATAATGAAGAATTTAATAAAGGCTGATTTATTTAAAGAGTTTCATAAGAGAAGTTTTAAATATGTTATTTGTTTTTTAATACTTTTTATGTTTATATTTTATTTGTTAGTTAGTAATAATTTAAAAGGTAAACAAGTTAATGTTTATCCACAACTTATGAGTGAAAATGAATACTATAGTGTTAATAAGTATGGTAGTTATAAACAATATAAAGAAAAATATTATAAGTATCAAGAAAGTATGAATATTAAAAATGAAATTAATTCTAGTAGTAGTTATAATAAAAGTGTAGAAATAATTAATAATAGTGTAGTACTTTTTTATTTAGTTGGTGTTATTGTTATATTTATATCTTATCATAGTTTAAGTTATGACTATAATAAGGGATTAATTAGATATGTTTTTATGTGTAATAAAGAAAGGTGGAAGATATTTTTTTCTAAAGTTATTTCTTTGTTCATAATTAGTTTGTTATTAGTAAGCATAATTATTGTTGGAAGTAGTTTTTTTAGTAGTATATTTGGTAAAAAATTCATTTTTCTTGTTAGTAAGACTATTTATTTTAATAGTAAATTTTTTGATATTTCTTTATTAAGTTATTTGATTATGAAAGCAATAGTATATTTAATACCTATTTTATTTATGATTATTTTAACTTTATTTATATGTATTTTATTTAATGGGAAAAATTTAGGTCTTATTTTACTTATAATTATTTATGTAATGGGGGCTAGTTTGATGGGAATATTATTAAATTATAATGTTTCATTAGTTAGTTATTTACCAATTAGTTATATGGATTTTACTTATTTTGAAGATGGAAGTTATTTACTCAATAATGCTATATATAATAGTAATATAAGTATTAAAATGAGTTTAATTGTGTTAAGTATATATAATATTATAAGTATAATTTTGTCTCTTATTTTGTTTAATAAAGATGTATAAAAAAAACTCCGTTAGGAGTTCATGTTAATACTTTTATAGTATTCTAATAATTCTTTAAATCTGTTATAATGCACTACTTCTCTTTCTCTTAAGAAACTAAGTGGTGCGAGTAAGTCAGGGTCACTTGTTAAATCCATTAGGTTTTCATAAGTGGCTCTTGCTTTTTCTTCAGCAGCCATATTTTCTGCTAAGTCAACAATGGCATTTCCACTTGAACTAATGTAAGCGGCAGTAAATGGTACTCCATTAGCACCACTTGGGAATATTCCTTTTTTGTGAGTTGTGTAGTAATCTGATAAGCCAGCATTTTTTAGTTCTTCAATACTAGCATCTTTCATTAGTTGAGTAATCATTGACGCTATCATTTCACAGTGAGAAATTTCTTCACATCCAATATCTGAAAGTAAACTTCTTCCTTTTTCATCTGGCATTGTAAATCTTTGGCAAAGATATCTTAAACATGCACCTAATTCACCATGAGGTCCACCTAGTTGGTCATTTAATAATTTGGCCATTTTAAGGTCTTTTTTCTTTATGTTAATTGGGTATTCTAACATTTTTTCATATCTAAACATTATAGTTACCTCCTGTATTCATCCATGGCCATGGATTTTTACTCCACATATAAGAATTATAGTTAACATTATCTTTTAAACATAATGGACCATAGTTTTTAGCATATAATTCTTTATTTTTATTTAATTCAGTTATAGTACTTTTTAATTCATTAAATATTTCAGTGTTATCTTTATTTAAATCTAAATATAAATTTAAGTCTATCATTTTAAAAGTTAATTCTTGTATTTTTAGTAATAACTCATCTTTTTCACCTTTAACTACTACTTTATAAATGTAATTTTTGTATGGAATATATTCTTTTTTAAATATTGTACCTTTATTTAATCCTTCTTTAGCAGTGTAAAGTGAATCGCTTTTTCTAAAATTATTAACATTAACATTTATTGTATCAACTTTAAAATCATTATTAAACTTTTTAATTTTGTTATCAATATCATAGTTGAAATCATTAATATTTTGTAAATAATTGTTAGTTAAATCAACATTTTTTTCTTCAACAATACTATAATTTAAATTATTTTCTCTTTCATCATAATACATGATATTTCCCCCTTCAATAATTAATTTATGATTAACTTTAATATAAGTAAGGGCTTTTGTCATAAGTGAAAAAATTGTAAAATTTTACAAATATGTATTGAATTTAAATATGCATATGATAAAATGAAATAGGTGAGAGGAAAATGAATTATAAAATTGTTTCTAATTCTGATGTTGATACTATTCTTTTAGCGCAGAATATTGAAAGTGAAAAGTTCCCAAATATGGTTATTTGTTTAGAAGGAGACTTAGGTAGTGGAAAGACTTTGTTTACTAAGGCTTTTGCTAAATCTATGGGTATAAGTGAAAATATAACTTCTCCTACATTTAATATTATTAAAGAGTATTCTGGAGAAGATGGATATAATTTATATCATATGGATGTTTATAGATTAAGTGAGACAAAAGAAGATATAGGTATTACTGAGTATTTTAAAAAGAAAGGTGTATGTATTATTGAGTGGTCTGATTTAATTACTGATATTTTACCTAAAAAGAGACTTGATATTAGAATTAAGATAGTTGATGAGAATAAAAGAGTTTTTTATATTACACCTCATGGGGAAGAGTATGAAGATTTATGTGAGAGAGTTTTGTAAACTCTTTTATTTTTTTATTAAATGTGATAAAATATAGACCGAAAGAAGTTGATTTTATGTATACATTATTTCTTGATACACATGATGAATTAATAACTGTTGCTTTGTATAGTGAAAAGAATATTATTGTTAAAGATAGAGAGAGTTATCATAGTCATGCTGTTTATTTTGTTCCTATGATTAGAGATATTTTAAGAGAAAATGATTTAACTGTTAAAAATATTAAAGATATAGTTTGTGTTAATGGTCCTGGTAGTTTTACTGGACTTAGAATAGGACTTTCTGTTGCTAAAACTCTTGCTTATTCTTTAAATATTCCTATTTATTTAATATCTAGTTTAGAATCTTATTTAGTAAGTAGTAATTTAAATGGTAAAAAGATGTGTGTTATTGAAGATACTAAAGGGTACTATATAAGTGGCGATGGAATAGAAGAACAATATGTTACTGATATAAGTAAGTATAATGATTATGTTATAGTGGATAAGAGTCTTGATATTGAGAAAGTTGTTAAATGTGCATTAAGTAAAACTAGTGTTAATCCTCATTTAGTTAGGGCTAACTATGTTAAAGAAATAGAGGTTTTGAAGTGATAAAAGATAATCTAGTAGATAATTATAAACATAGGGTTTCTTACTATGAAAATCTTGAAGAAGTTAGTTATATTATTATAGAGGAGACTTTTGATGTTGTTAATATAGTAGATGTTTTTACTAAGGAAGAATATAGAAGAAAAGGGTATTCTTATAAACTGTTTAGTTATTTGATTAATAAGTATAAAGATGTTAAATTTATGCTTGAAGTAAGAAGTAGGAATGTTTCTGCGATTAACTTGTATTTAAAACTTGGGTTTGTAGTTATTTATGTAAGAAAGAAATATTATAATGATGATGATGCACTTATTATGGAAAAGAGGAATTTTATGAAAGATATTTATATTTTAGCAATTGAGAGTTCGTGTGATGAGACGAGTGCTAGTATTGTTAAAAATGGAAAAGAAGATATTGCAACTACAATTAATACACAGATAGATATACATAAACTTTATGGTGGAGTAGTACCAGAAGTTGCTAGTAGGTTACATTTAGAAAATATTACATTAGTAATTGATGAAACTTTAAAGAAGGCTAATATGACTGTGGATATGATGGATGCAATAGCTGTTACTTATGCTCCGGGACTGTTGGGAAGTTTATTAGTAGGACTTGAGGCTGCTAAAACGCTTAGTTTAGTTTATAATAAACCTTTTATTAAAGTTAATCATATGATGGGACATATTTTAGCAAATAATATTAATCAAGATTTAGAGTATCCTCTTGTTAGTTTGGTTATAAGTGGAGGACATACTGATTTACTTTATATGGAAAATGAAAGTAGTTTTAAATATATAGGTAGGACATTAGATGATGCTGTTGGAGAGTGTTTTGATAAAGTTGCAAGGATACTTGATATGCCTTATCCTGGTGGTCCTAATATTGAGAAACTTGCTAGTAATGGAAAGAATACTTATCATATGCCTAATATATTAGATGATGATACACTAAATTTTAGTTTTAGTGGTATTAAAAGTCATGTTAATAATTTAGTACATAATGCTAAACAAAGAGGGGAAAATATTGTTAAAGAAGATGTTGCTAGAAGTTTTCAAGATGCTGTTATTAAGTGTTTAGTTAGTAAAAGTGAAAATGCTATTTTAAAATATAATGTTAAGAATTTTAGTATATGTGGAGGAGTAGCAAGTAATACTGCTATTAGGGAGAGTCTTGTTAATATGTGTAATAGAAATGGAATTAAAATGTATATTCCTGAAAAGAAATATTGTACAGATAATGCTACAATGATTGGCGCTGCTGGTTATGTTCTTTATAAGAATAATATGTTTAGTGATTTAAATGTTAATGCAAATAGTCATGAAGAATTAGATATAGTTAGTGAATAAAAGAAGAAACAAATGTCTCTTCTTTTTAAATATTGTTTGACAATCCTAATTTTTTTATTATTTGTTTTCTTAGAAAGTCGAAAGGGATTACAGTGAATGCTAGTAATAGAGTTATATCTAATTCTAATAAGGTTAATCCTGTTGTTCTAAATATACTTCCTCCAAAGTAAATCATTATTAATTGAACTACTAGTATGAATGTTACAATGAATAGAAATACTTTATTTTTTCTTAAGTTTGCAAATATGTTTAATCTATTACTTCTTGCATTAAATGCATTAAATATAGTCATGAATATAAATAGTCCAAAGAATGCACTCATTACATATTTATCATTTTCTCCAACTCTATATAGGCTATGAATGAATTTGTTTTTTAAAAATACCATACAAAGTATGCTCATATATGAACCGGTTATAAGTATTTCGTTTATCATATATTTATTCATTATTTTTTCATCTTTCTTTTTGGGTGGCTCTAACATGTAACTATCTAGTGGTGGTTCGTAACTATATGCTACTCCTGCAAGAGTATCCATTACCATGTTAATCCAAAGCATTTGTATAACTGTTACTGGTGCAATTATTCCGAAAAATGGTCCAATTACACTTAAACTTACTGCTGTTAAATTAACTGTTAGTTGGAAAATTATGAATTTTCTTATACTTTTAAATATTGTTCTACCAAAAAGAATTGTTTTTACTATACTTATAAAATTATTATCTAATATGATTATGTCACTGGTTTCTTTTGAAACTTCTGTACCACTTCCCATTGCAAAACCAACATCTGCTCGTTTTAAGGCTGGAGCATCATTTATTCCGTCTCCAGTCATTCCAGTAACTAAACCTAATTCTTGACTAAGTATTACTAGTCTCTTTTTGTCTTCAGGCAGACTTCTTGCAACGACTTTTAATTTTGGTATTATTTTTTTGACCTCGATATCATTCATTTTATTTAATTCTTCACTAGTTAAAACTATATCATCTTCTTTAGTTAAAAGTCCTATTTCTTTTGCTATACTTATTGCAGTTAATTTATTGTCTCCTGTAATCATTACTGTTTGTATTCCTGACTCTGTTACTTTTTTTATTCCTTCAATTGTGGTTGGTCTTATTTCATCTTTTATTAATATAAAACCTAAAAACACCCCATTTGTTAAATTATTAGAGGTAGAACACGCTAGTACTCTGTAACCTTTTTCTGTATAAGAGTTACCTAAGTTAATTAGTTCTTGTTTGTTTTTAATAATTGATTTTGTTCCATCACTTTTATAAAAATAAGAACATTTATCTATAATTAATTCATATGCTCCTTTGTAAAACTCAGTTTTTGTTTCATAGTTAAGAGTAACTTTACTATATTTTTTTTTGCTATTAAATTCTTCTTTGTTTAAAACTTTATATTTATTTTCTTTAATGGGACCAGTAAATTTAGTAATGGCACGGTCTGTTATGTTTCCACCTATTATTTCATTATTTATATAAGTGCTGTTTGTGTTATATTGTAAGCTTAAAAGAGTTATTTCTTTTAATTTTGTTTTTTTTATTTCTTCAATGTTTTTATATATAATGTTATCAAATGTTACAAATCCTACCATTTCTAATTCACCTTTTGTAAGAGTTCCTGTTTTGTCTGTAAATAGTATATTTAGACTTCCACTACTTTCAATTCCAACTAATTTTCTTACAAGAACATTTTCTTTTAGTAGTCTTTTCATATTACTAGATAATACCAAAGTTATCATCATTGGTAATCCTTCTGGAACTGCAACTACTATTATGGTAATACCAAGAGTTAGACTATATAATAAGTGAGGAACTAATGCGTTAAAAGACATTAGCATTGTTTTTATTCTATTTATATCAAAATTATTTTTAACTACTATTACATTAAATAGGTAAGACAGTATTACTAGGAATGCACAGATGTAACCTATTTTACTTATGAATGAGGCAAGTACTCGAAGACGATTTTTAAGTGGACTTGTTGGAGTCTTTTCTTGTATGTCTTTTGCTATTTTACCATAGTATGTGTTATTACCTACTTTTTTTACTAGTAAAACACCTGTTCCGTTTGTTATAACACTTCCTCTATAAAGTGGACTCATAAAAGTTTTATTTTGTTCTTTAGTTTCTCCTGACAACATGCTTTCATCAACTGATATGTTTCCGGTATAAAGTATACCATCTGCTGGAATTTTATCTCCACTTTCTAAATATATGTAATCATTAACTACAATTTCTTCTATTTTTATATTTGTTATTAAATTATTTCTATAAGCTTTTACTAATATATTATTAGTAGTGTTACTAAGTTTTTGAAAAGCTTTTTCACTACCATATTCACTTAAACTACTTATTACTGTTGCTAAAATTATAGCAACAATTATTCCTATTGTTTCATATATATCACTATCATTAATGAAAAATAGTATTTTTATTCCTAAAGCGATTAATAATATTTTTATAATTGGGTCATTTAATGATTCGATAATTAAGCTTAGTATAGTAGTTTTCTTTTTTTCTGTTATTTTGTTACTTCCATAGAGTTTTCTATTATTTAAAACTTCTTCTGTAGTAAGACCTTTAATATCAAACATATATGTCACCAGTTAAGTATATTTTCTATAAAATAAAAAAAGACCTATAAGTAGGCTTTTAATTTGTTTATTTCAGTTTCTCCAAAAGTTAATATGTCTTTAGCAAGTTTTAATATATCTTTGTCAACTTCTTTTTTGTAATTTTTTATTCTCGCTTCTATGTCTATGTTTCCCATATTAAATCCACGTATTAATATGTTTGCAATTTTAGAGTCAGAGTTATCTTTATTAACTTCCATTTTCATTGCAACTGTACTAGTTAAATTTTTTAAAAATTCTGTGTGTTCAATTTTAATTTTGTTCTTTTTCATAAGACGTTTACATTCTTTATAGTATGCTGTGTACTCTTTTAATTCATTTTCTAGAATATTTTTAGTTTTGTTATTTTTGTCTTTAATTAGAGTAAGTAATTTTTGAGTACTAGTTAAACCCATCTTTGTATTGTCATGTATAAGTACTAATAATTCTTTGTTTTCATTCATAATATCACCATTTATAATATTTTCTTTTTCTTTTAAAATATACTATAGACTTTTTAAATTCTATATAATATAATTGAATTGTGATGTAGTATGAAAAATAATGTTTATAAATTAGTGCTTGTTTTATTTAGTTTATTAACTATTTTTGAATTTATAGTTTATTTAATAAGTTCTAGTAGTTTTATTGGACTACTATATTTATTAATTAACTTTGTTATTTTGTTTATGTTATTTTTAGTTTCTACTTCTGTTAAAAAGACTAATGTTAGAAAACGTATTTTGTTTAATATAATTATTGTAGCTTTCGGATTTATGGCTAGTTTTTATGTGAGTAGTAAAACTATAGTATTTGGTTATACTGAAATTAGTGAGAACTATTTTAGCAAAATTTTAATTAGTTCAAAGATTTTAAAGAGTATTATATATAGTTTTATATTATTCATTAGTTATTTAGAGTTTGATAGAATAAGAAATAAGTGAAATTTTATTAAAAAACTTGTTTTTTTTTGGAAGATATTATACAATTATTATGAGGAGTGAGGATATGAAAAAATTTAAGAAATTTTTAGAAAAGAATAAAGTTTATATTATAATTGGTTTTCTTGCAGTTTTATTTATAGTATTAAGTCTTTTAGTAAAAGATAGTGATATTAAAAATAAAAATGATGAGAAGGTAACTGAATGGTATAGTACTACTAAAGAGGGTGGAGTTGTTGTTACAGTTTTAGCACAAACTACTTGTGGTCATTGTCTTAATTTTAAACCAATTATGAATAGTGTTCAAAAAGAGTATGGATTTAAGTTATATTGGTTTGAACTTGATCAAGTAAGTAGTAAATCATATACTATGCTTACTAATACATATGATATTTATTCTAGTTTTGGTACACCTTATATCTTTATTACTAATAATGGAGAATTTGTTGCTGACTATCAAAGAGGTGAAATGCCTAAAGATGAGTTAATTACATTCTTGAAAGAAAATGGTGTTATTAAAAGTGATAGTGAAGATTAATGGAAACATTAATCTTTATTTATAGGAGTATTATGAAGAAAAAAGTGTTATTAATTATATGTTTTATAAGTATTATTCTTTTTATTAAGTTTTTTGTTAGTGATTATGAAGTGTCTTATAAAATTGATAACTTTGATGTTAGGGAAAAGTATAGTGATGGGTATTATTATTTAGTTTTAACTAATAAAGATAGTAAATATAATTATGTTATAAAGAAAAATAGGAGTTTGTTTAGAAAAGTAGTTAAATCTATTAAAGTTGATGGTGAGTGTGTTAGTCCAAACGGATTTTATACTTTGTGTAGTGAGAAAGATTATTTAGTTACTAAGGATGTATTATCTAATAAATTTGAGTATGAAAGTAATGAGAAAGATTTTGTTTTTAATAATAAATTTAGTGATGGAGAATATGTACTTATTTGGAAATATGATGGATTTTATTATTTAAATAGTAATGGGTATAAGAGCATTAATATTTTTAATAAAGATAGATATTCTAATGATTTAATGATAAAAATAAATGAATATTTAATTTTTCCTAAATATGATGATGAGTATATGTTTAGTGGTTTTATTGTTTTAGATATGACAACTGGTAAATATAAAACAATAGATACTAATTATAAGTTTAGTTATGAATCTTATTATGCTGGGGTACATAAAAATAAAATATATATGTATGATAAAAAGAATAGTGAGTTAGTTGAGATTAATTATAAAAAGAATAAAGTTAAAATAGTAGGAGATAGTTTTACTGGAGTATTTAAATATGTTAAAAATAAAAAAGTTTATGTTAAAATGAGTGAATATGAAAGTGAAAAGATTAATTTTTTTGATAAAACTTCTAATGTTTTAAATGTTAAAGGTAATATGTTAAGTTATAAGTATGATGAAGAGTTATTTACTAAGTATTTTAATTATGAAGAAGTGAATATTGTTGACTATATAAATGATAGAATATATTTTATATATAAGGATAATTTATATAATTATTATGAAGGAAAGATAAATTATTTAGGACATTATTTTGAATTTAATTTTAATAAAAATAGTAATGTTTTTGTTTATAATAAGTAAAGAAACTAGTTGGTTAATTAACATAATTAGTTTTTTTTCATATATTAGTATAGGTGATTTAATGGAAGAATTTAGAAAGGTAATGGATACAGAGTATTATACTTATTATACTGTTAGTAAAGGAGATACTCTTTATAGTATAAGTAAAAAGTTTAATGTTAATCCTAAATTGGTTAGTGAGTTAAATGGTTTAAAGGTAGAAGAATATATTTATCCTAATCAAACACTTATTATACCTAAAAAGGGTATACAGTATTATATTACTAAGGATGATGATACATTGAATTTGGTTTCTAAGGTGTTTGGTGCAAATGAAAGTGATATTGTTAAGCAAAATAAAACTATATATTTATTACCAGGTCAGATGATTTTTTATAGGGAGTAATCTTGAAATTTACTTCCTTTTATTTTATAATATTATTAGAATAGGAGTTGGGTAGTGTGATTATTAAAAAACCTTATGCTTTTATGATAAAGCACTTTAGATTAATACATGTTATTTTATCTTTATTAATGGTATTTTTAATTAGTAAAACTAGTAGTATTGTTAGTTTTTTTAATGAGTATGTTAAGAATGGTTATTATACATTAAATAGTGGGTCATATATTAATTTTTATATGTTTATTTCTATTATTCTTATTATTGTGATAAGTGCTTTCGTGTATTTGTTAATGAAATGGAAGAATAAAAGTAGAAATTTATATATATTTACTATTGGATTTTATTTTGTTTTATTTATTCTTTTTATAATATATTTTAATGTATTTAGTAATATTAGTTTAAATCAAATTAATGTAAGGGGTATAAGGGCTTATAGGGATATTATAATTATAGCATATGTTCCTCAGTATATACTTTTGGCTTTTCATGTAATTCGTGCGGTAGGTTTTGATATAAAAAAGTTTGATTTTAAAAAAGACTTAGAAGAACTTGATATAGCAGAAGAAGATCAAGAAGAAATAGAAGTTACTTTAGGAAGCAATGCTTATAAATATAAAAGAACTATTAGAAAAATGTTAAGAGAATTTAAATATTATGTTTTAGAAAATAAATTCTTCTTTGGTACAATATGTGGTGTATTATCATTAGTTGTCTTCTTTCTTGTTTATTTAAGAGTATCGGTGTTTAATAAAACTTATAAAGAAAATACTACGTTTAGTGTAGATGGTATAGTTTTTAAAGTAGATGCTTCTTATGTTACTGATATAGACTATGGTGGTAATAATATTTTAAAGAATAAAAGATATGTAGTTGTTAAAGTGAATATGGAAAATACTAACTCTTTAAAGACTAGTGTGGACGTGGAAAAAATAAGATTAGTTCTTGATGATAATATATATAATCCAGTTTATAGTAAGGGAGATTTCTTAGTTGATTTGGGAGAAAATTTTACTAAAAATACAGTTTTGTTAGCAGGACATAGTTATGAGTATATAGTTGTTTTTGAAATACCTAGTAATTTAACTTTTAATAATGCTAAATTTAGATTACTTCAAGATGTTAGTATTATTAATGGAGATATAGCTAGTAAGTATAAAGAAGTTAATTTGGATGTTAAAGAGTTATTTCTTGATAAAGAAGTAAATGTTTATAAGATGAATGATGTTATTAGTTTAAAAAATACTACTTTAAAGAATAGTGAAGTAAGTGTAATTTCTTATGAGATTAATGATAGTTTTGTAGAAAATTATAAGTATACAGTTAATGGTAAAACTTATGATGGTAAAAAAATTATTAAACCTGATGTAATGGCTAAAAATGATAGGACTATTTTGAAACTTACTTTGGATAAGAAGATAGATCAGAGTTTGTATATTAATAAATATCTTAAAACCAATAGTGATTTTATAAAGTATTTTGGAAATATTAGTTATAATATAGATGGATATGTTAAAAATCCTGTTATTAATGTTATTTCACTTGATATTAATACTAATAATGTTTATATAGAAGTACCTAGAGAAATTACTAATAGTTCTTCTATAGATTTGATTTTAATAATAAGAAATAATCAATTTTTGATAAATTTGTATTAATTACATTGAATAAAAATTACTAACTTAATTAGGTGGTAATTTTTATTTTGTATTTATTAATAAATTTATATATTTTTTATATTAATTACGTCTAAATGTGCATGAATTATATCAATTTGTATAAAAAAGTGTAATTTTCTCTTTAAAAAACACATATTGTTTGATATAATATAATTACTTTGTGTTGGATCCGTAGCCAAGAGGCTAAGGCATCGGACTGCAACTCCGCGAGCGCCGGTTCGACTCCGGCCGGATCCTCCAATTAGTATATAAGTCCAATATTGGACTTTTTTGTTTGTATTAATTAATAAATGTATAGTATTTTTAATATTTCTTTGGTACAATTATTATGAAGGGTAGTGAAATATGACATTAGTAATTATGGCTGCTGGTATTGGTAGTAGATTTGGTGGATTAAAGCAAATTGAACCAGTTGGACCAAATGGGGAATTTATTATTGATTATTCAATTTATGATGCTATAAGAAGTGGATTTAATAAAGTTGTATTTATTATTAAAAAAGAAAATTATGATATTTTTAAAGAAACTATTGGTAAGAGAATTGAAGAAAAGATTAAAGTGGAATATGTTTTTCAAAGTAATGAAAATGTACCAATAAATATTCCTAAAGAAAGAACTAAACCTTTAGGAACTGCACATGCAATATTGTGTTGTAAAAATGTAGTTAAGGAAAATTTTGCTATTATTAATGCAGATGATTTTTACGGATATGATTCATTTAAACAATTAAGTGAGTTTCTAAAAAGTACTAAAAATGATTTTGGAATAGTAAGTTATAAACTAGGAGCAACTTTATCAAGTAATGGTAGTGTTAAAAGAGGAGTATGTTATATAAGTGATGGATACTTAAATGAAATAGTTGAAAGTAAAATAGAGTTTGCTGATGGAGTGTATGAAGCAAGTAGTTTATTTACTTGTGAAGAAGTAAAAGTAAATGATAGTACTCCAGTGTCTATGAATATGTTTGGATTTACTCCTAGAATATTTGATTTAATTGAAAGTAATTTTAAAGAGTTTTTAGAGACTAATGATATTATGACACTTGAATATTTAATACCAGTAGAAGTAAGTAGGTATTTAAGTAAAGATTTGGTTAAAGTGAAAGTACTTGAAACTACTAGTAAATGGTTTGGAATTACTTATAAAGAAGATAAAGAGTTATTGATTAGTAAAATTAATGAGTTGATTAAAGAAGGAGAGTATCCTAGAAATTTATGGTAAGTAATAAAACAACTTTGTCGCTGTTTTTAGTTTAATAAATTTTTTATGTTTTCTTTTAAGTCATTTATTTTTGTTTTGAGATTTTCATTTTTATCTTTTAAATAATTTATACTTTTAATTAAAAAATATTTGACAATGGAAAGTGAGTGTAGTATTATTATTTTGTTGAATAGTCAACAGAGGTGTGATATGTGTGAAGAGGATAAATTATTTTTAATATTTGGTTCTATTAAGAAGAAAATATATAAATTAATTAATTCTAGAATAAAAGAATATAATGTAAATGTTACTGAAGTTATTTATCTACTTATTATTAATGAACATCCTTTAATTAGTTTTAAAGATTTAACTAAAATGGCTGACTTTGATAAAGGAATGACTACTAAAGTTTTAATTAGTTTAAAATGCAAGAAATTAGTTAATAATAGTATTAAAGGTATTTCTTTAACTAAGAGTGGTGTTATTCTTTCTAAAAAACTAATTAATGAATTTAATATTTTGAAGAAAGAAATATTAGGAAATGTTGATAATGAAGTATGGAGTGGTTTTTATAATAGATTAGTAAAATTTAATGATATGTTGGAAGGAGATAAAAAATGTTAGAGTTAAAAAATATTAAAAAAAGTTATAAGACTGGTGAATTTGTACAACATGCTCTTAAAGGTGTTAGCCTTACTTTTGATAGGAATGAGTTTGTTTGTATATTAGGTGCTAGTGGAAGTGGTAAAACTACACTTCTTAATATTATTGGAGGACTTGATAGATATGACTCAGGAGATTTAATTATTAATAATATGAGTACTAAAAAGTTTAATGATAATTTATGGGATGCTTATAGAAATAATTGTGTTGGTTTTATATTTCAAAGTTATAATTTGATTGGACATTTGTCTGTATTAGAAAATGTAGAAATGAGTCTAACTTTAAGTGGAGTAAAAAATAAAAAAGATAAAGCACTTAGTGCACTAGATAGGGTAGGGCTTAAAGATCATGCTTATAAGAAACCTAATCAACTTAGTGGTGGGCAAATGCAAAGAGTTGCTATTGCTAGAGCAATAGTAAATGATCCAGAAGTAATATTAGCTGATGAACCTACTGGGGCGTTGGATACTAAAACTAGTAAACAAATAATGGAACTTATTAAAGAGATTTCTAAAGAGAAATTAGTTATTATGGTAACACATAATCCTGATTTAGCTAAAAAGTATGCAACTAGAATTATTGAAGTAAAAGATGGGGAAGTTATAAGTGATAGTTTACCTAAAGAAAAGTATAAAGATAAAAATAATATAGAGATTAAGAAAACTAAGATGAGTTTATTAACAGCTTTAAAGTTAAGTTTTAATAATATTAGGACTAAGAAAGGTAGAACATTTTTAACTGCTTTTGCTTCTAGTATTGGTATTATTGGAATAAGCATTATACTTAGTTTAAGTAATGGATTTGATAAACAAGTTGATATATATCAAAAGAATACTCTTAGTAATTTTCCTATAACAATAAGTAAGAGTACGATGAGTATGGATGAAAAACAAATGGAAGAAATGATGGGAAGTATGATGCCAGGTGAAGATGATTATCCTAAAGATAAAGTAATTTATTCTTTTGATATTAATTCTTATGATATGTTACATACTAATAATATAACTAAGGAGTATATTGAATATATAGAAAAGTTAGATGATTCTTTAATTAGTGGTATTAGTTTTACAAGGGCAACAAATTTAAATTTACTTGTTAAAAATGGAGAAGATGTTAAAAGTGTAAGCTCTAATGAATTAAATATGGGTGTTATTCCTAAAGAACTTGATAAAGAAGATTTTATGATGGAAGCATTTGATTTATTAGATGGAGATTATCCTAAAGATATTACTGATATAGTACTTGTGGTTGATTCTAAAAATAGGGTGGATACTAAGATATTAAAAGCTTTAGGACTTAGAGATAAAGATAAAATTGATTTTAAAGAAGTTTTAGGTAAAGAAATTAAGTTAGTTTTTAATAATCAGTATTATACTAAATATATGAATATGTTTATACCTAATACTAACTTAGATGATGTTTATTATAATAAAGAAAATCTTACTTTAAAAATAGTTGGTATTGTAAGAAGTAAAGAAGATAATTATTTAGGACAGATAGCAACAAGTATGAATAGTTTAGGAAATATTACTGATACTAGTAGTATGATGAGTAGTAATAATATTGGTTCTATTTTGTATAAAAATGATTTAGTAGAAAAAGTTATTAGTGTTAATAGTAATAGTGATATTGTTTTAAGTCAAAGTAAAAGTGATAATAGTGTTTTTACTGGAGAAAAGTTAGATAGTGATAGTAAAGAGAATATGTTACTATACTTGGGTAGTAAGGATGAACCATTTATGATAAATATTTATCCTAAAGATTTTGAGAGTAAAGATAAAATTATAGAGTATTTGGATAAATATAATATTGATAAGAATGATGAGAATAAAATTGTTTATAATGATTTAGCTAGTACATTTATTAGTTTTGGTTCTAAAATAATGGATGCGATTACAGTAGTGTTGATTGCTTTTAGTGCTGTTAGTTTAGTTGTTAGTTCTATTATGATAGGTATTATTACTTATATAAGTGTTTTAGAGAGAACTAAGGAAATTGGTGTTTTAAGGAGCTTAGGTGCTAGAAAGAAAGATGTTAGTAGAGTATTTAATGCTGAAACTTTTATTGTTGGTGTGCTAAGTGGTTTAATTGGTGTATTAATTGCAAGATTATTGATAATTCCTGTTAATATTATTTTAAAAGATTTAACTGGTTTGAGTAATGTTGCAATATTAGATCCATTACATGCTTTACTTTTAATAGTTATTAGTACAACTTTAACACTTATAGGTGGTGCTATACCTGCAAATATGGCTAGTAAAAAGGATCCAGTAATAGCTCTTAGAACAGAGTAATTTATTAAAAAATGAGGTATATATATGTATAAGACATTTATTTTAATAGCATTATTTTTAATATATTCATTTATTGGGTGGATAGTTGAAGTAAGTGCTTTTCTAATTCAAGATCATAAATTTGTTAATAGAGGTTTCTTAATTGGACCAGTAGTACCTATTTATGGTACTGGTGGTATATTAATAACTATTCTTTTAACAAAGTACCAGAGTGATCCAATTGTACTTTTCTGTATGGCTGTTATAGTTTGTTCAATACTTGAATATTTAACTAGTTATATTATGGAAAAAATATTTAAAACTAGATGGTGGGATTATTCTAATAAAAAGTTTAATATTAATGGGAGAATATGTTTATCTAATTTAATAGTATTTGGTATTATGGGGTTAGTTATGGTTTATTTAATTAATCCATTCTTAATAAATATTTTAAATAAGATAGATCCTATATTATTAAAATGTGTTGTTTCAATTTTGATAGTATTATTTGTTATTGATTTCTTTGTTTCGTTTAGTGTTACTAGTAAAATTAAGAATGTTGGTAAAGTAGTATTTAAAGATAGTACTGAAGAAATTAATGCTAAAGTTAAGGAAATTCTTCTTAGTAAGGGTAAACTTACTAGGAGAGTTATAAAAGCATTTCCTAACTTTGATATTAGATTTAAACAAAAGAAAAACTAGATTTGTGTCTAGTTCACCCTTGAAGGAGCCGAAAGGCTCCATTTTTGTTTATTTTAAAGGATTTGAAGCCCATTAAACTATTTTAGGTACTAAGCTAGGTACGCAAATTTAGAAATAACCATTATTATTCTGACAAATCTAATGAAATTTTTTGTATTTTCATTAGTCTTGTCAGAGTTATATTTTGTGTATAATACTGACAAAAAGGAACTTTTATGTTATAATTTTATTAGTGGAGGTGCCAAGATGTCTGAAAGAGAATTAGATTCAAGTATAAATGATTATATTGAAACAGAAACACCTAAAAAATATGTAAAACAATTACAATGGGATATGGCTATTGGGCTTCAAGAAGTTGATAACCTAAAACCATCTAAATATTTAGAAAAATTGTTACAAGAAAATGTAACAGGTGAAAAAACTATTTATGAAGTAGAAAAAGAATTAAAAGAGTATTACGTAGAAAAAGAAAAAAATAATGATGTTAATCATAATGAATTAGAATGTGATTTAGTTTCTACTAGAATAGTAGAGTTATTACAAGAAGATAACTTTGAATTATCTATAGATTATTTAAAATATGTCCATAAATACTTATTTCAAGATGTTTATGAATTTGCTGGAGAATTTAGAAAAGTAGATTTTTCTAAACATGAAAGAATTTTAAATAATGATTCAGTGGCTTATGGTGATCATAAGTTATTAGAGCAATCACTAGATTATGATATAACACTTGAAAAAAATAAAAATTATAAAGAAATGAATATAGTTGATGTAATTAATAATATAACTGATTTTTCTAGTAGGATATGGCAAATACATCCTTTTAGAGAAGGTAATACTAGAACTACTGCATTATTTATAGAAAAGTATCTAATATCATTAGGATATAATGTAGATAATACTTTATTTAAAGATAAATCAGTATATTTTAGAAATGCATTAGTAAGAAGTAATTATTTTAATAATTATTTAAATATAAAAGAAGACAATAATTTCTTAATTAAATTTTATGAAAATTTATTATTAGGTAAGAATAATAATTTACATTCAAAAGATTTAATTGTAGAAAAATTATTTAATAAAGAGAATTAAAAGAAGAGGCGCTAGTACAGGCTTATTATTTTATAAGTTTTTGTAGTGGCGTTTTTTAGTAGAAGGAGTTAATTTTTGATATGAAGTATAAAGAATTTTCCAAAATTTCCATCCATAATCATATAGGCGGAAATAATTGCGAAAGAAAATTAGATGAACAATATAATAAAAAACTTTCATTTGATTTAAACTCAGCAGTAGACATTTTAAAAGATGCCAAAAAAAATGATTATGAATTGTTAGCTATAACAAATGCAAATGTTTTTAGAGTAGAAGATTACTTAGAAACAAAATTTATTGCAAAAAAATATAGCATTAATATAATACCTGGTGTAGAATTGAATATATCAAATGAGGATAAAACAAAATTCTTACACGTAGTACTTTTAGTTGATCCTAAATCTAATTTAATAAAATTTTCCAATAAAATTAATGAAATAATTCAAATAAATAAAAATAATTATGTTGATATAAATCAGTTAGTAGACATAGTCATATCACATAAAGTTATTTTAATTCCACATGGATTAAAACAATCTAACGCAAGAAAACCAAATAAAGACAGAAGTGCTGCTTTAAATGTTGAACAATTTAAAGAAATAATAAGTATGGATGATGCGATTCCTATTGTAATGGAAGATGCAAAAACTTACCATAAAGAAACTTTAAAACTGAAACTCAAAGATAAGCTATCAGAAAAAGAAATGTATTGGGTTGATAAGAGTATATCTGTATCAGCAGTTGATAGAAAACATTTCAATGAAATAGATTCTCCGACTTATATATGGGCTGGAAATTCTTTTGATGATTTATATTTTTCGGTATTAATGAAAAACACTAGGATTAAAAGGGAAGAAGATATAATAACAAAGACTAGCTATATTTCAAGAATAGAAATAATTCCTAAAGCTGAATACCCACAAATATCAAAATCGGTTATAGAATGTTCTCATGGATTAAATTCTATAATTGGAAAAAGTGGTTCAGGGAAAACTTTATTATTAAATGCTATTAAATACAATTTAACTGGAAGAAATTTAGAATGTAGAACAAGTAGTATAAGTTATTATGAAAATGTATATAAAGATGTAGATTTTGTTTTTTATGATTCTTTCGGTAATCTAATAGATAATAAAAGCAATTGGAAGATATTTGAAGGTGAAAATTTATATAATAAGATATTACAAGTATATTCTAGTGATAAGACAAAGATAATAGAAGAATTGGATTTAAAAATTAATGATTCAAAATTCAAATTTGAAATTGCAAAATTTTCTGAAAAAATAAGCTCATATATAAAAAATGAAAATGAAAAAAGAAGAATTTGCAAGCAAATAGATTCTGATTTGATGTCATTATTAAGCAATATTAGTTTTTTAAAAGAAAATAAACAAAAAGATAGTTCGATTACATATTTAGTTAATTCAGAAATTGAAAATTCATTTGAAAAAATCAGCATTGAGATGAATGATGTAAGAAAAGATTTTGAATTATTTAATAATGTATTTTACAATTTAAAAAAAATATCTCGAAAATATTCAAATGATATTTTTATTGAACAAATAGGAGAGCTTGAAAATCATTTGAGAGATAAAATTAGAGAACAATTAATTATTATTAATAATAAGAGATTAGACTTAAAAAAAATAATATTATTGGAAACAACATTATATAAAATTATTAGAGATTACAATTCTGTTTTAGGAAGAAAAATAGAGAGCATTGTTGATAAGCAACAACAAAATTTGAGAATTATTGAATCTATAAAAGACAATATGGTTCAATTAATTTCAATAAAGAAAAGTTATGATATTCCATATTTAAATAAACGAGATTTTACGAAAACCTTGTTCTTGAGTAACACTACATATTCAAAACTTATTTTGAAAAATTTTAATTTTGTTATTCCTAAAGATAAATTTACAAAAATATTTGAAAATTCCATTGGTTCAGCTAGAGATAAAATCAATTTAAAAGAGTTCAATATGAGTGGAGTTGATTTGTGTAACCCAAGTGAAGTATTTGATTTTCTACAAATATATATTAATAAAGAATATGATAATTATATTATGCTAAATAACGATTATAATAACTATGTTGAATATGAATTGCAATTAAAAAATTCACTTAATAATTTTGAAAATATTGAAACAATGAGTGCTGGTGAGTTAAGCAAAACTTATATTAATAATTTACTTGATAGTAGTATAAAAAATGAAGGAACAAGTACTATAATATTATTTGATCAACCAGACAATTCACTTGAAAAAAAATTTATATTAAATGAATTAGTGACAAAAATTGATGATTTAAGAGCGAATTATCAAATATTTATTACAACACATGAACCACTTTTGGTTGTTAATGCAGATTCTAATAGTATTATCGAAGCAAAAAATGATAAGACAGCTATTAGTTCAAAAAACAAAATAGTTTATAGAAATCTTTCTTTTGTTGATAAATATGATTCGAAAAACAAAATGATAAATGATATAGCAGAACTTGTTGATGGCTCATATGATGCTATCAAAGAACGAACAAAAATATATGGAGGTATGTTAAATGAAAATAATAATTAGTGAGGATGAAAAGATAATCTTAAATGGTAAAGAAATGAAAGATAATGAAGTAAATTCTGATTTTTTAGAAAAAGTTTTTGAGAGTGGTTTGTCAAATGAACTAGAATTAGAAATTAGATGTGATGAAACTTTACCTATATCAAAATTGTTTTTAGATATTAAAAATATTGTTGAACCAGATTCGGATTTTAGGAGAAAATTGAAAGAAATCGAAGAAGAAAAGATAAGATTTTCTGAAAGTAAAGAACCTGAGTACGAATTTGATTCTTAAAATAAAAAAAGAGACCTAGCCCATTAAAGGACTAGGTCATCTTTGCTTTTAGGTTTAACTATTTCATATTCTTCATTAGAATATGATTCATCTGTTAATTCAGGTGGTGTTTCTTTATGTTCTAATAATATAGTAGGTCTAGTGTCTATAACATTATTATTTAATTTACTATTTTGAAGTTCTATAATATTAACAATAGTATCAAGTCTATTTTGATACATATGAGAATAGGTATTTAAAGTTTCATCAATTTTAGAATGTCCTAGATATTTAGCAACTAAAGTTATATTAGCACCACTATCAATTAATAAAGATGCACAACTATGTCTAAAGTCATGAATCCTAATATCTTTAACTCTAGCCATAAAAGCATTCTTTGTTTTTCTATCTAATAGAGTAGTAGCAGCTAATGGATCAATATTACCAAACACATACCAAGAATCTCTAAAACCATAATAATTAGCATCATCATTATATAAGTCAGATAAATCTTTTAATAAAAAATTAGGTATATGTATAGTTCTATAACTTGAACTTGTTTTAGGACTAGTAATAGTATATGGTTTACCAGTTTTAGGATCTGGTACTTTAACAATATTTTTATTAACAGTTAGTGTACTTCTATTAAAATTAATATCATTCCAAGTAAGTCCTCTAAGTTCACCATTTCTAAGTCCACAATAAAATAAAGTTTGAAATGTACATCTAAATTTTAAATTAGTTTCAACAGATAAAAATCTTTGAAATTCTTCTAAAGTATAAAATGTTATTTCTTTTTTTCTTTCGTTAGGATTAGTAAAATTAGTCATTTTGTTATAAACTTTAATAAAGTTAATATCATACCATTTAGTACCAAAATTCATTAATGCTTTTAAATATTTATAAACGCCATTTTTATATCTAGTAGAAATAGATTTACTATTCATAAATTGTCTCCACATTTCGAAATGTCTAATATTAAAAGATTCTAATTTAATATTTTCTAAAGGTTCTAAATATACCATCATATTTCTATAATTAGATATAGTAGTTACTTTTACTTTATCTTGCTGATATTGATAATGCTCTTGTATTAAATCTTTAAAAGTTAAATCAGTAAACTCATTTTGATTTTTAATTTTCATTTTATATTCTGCTTCATGGTCTTTTGCTTCTCTACGAGTTGCAAATTTTTTAGAATGATATCTATGCCTTTTACCAAGTAAATCTTTATATGCTAAGTCTACAAACCAACTTCTACCATCTTTTGTACAATCGTTATTTTTAGCTTGTCTTATTGATATAATTATCACATCCTTTCTTTTTAAAATAAATTATGAAATTCTTCAGCAGCATCTTCAGCTTCTTTATTAAGTTTTTTAGTAGCTTTAATTGAATCAGCTAAATTAATATAATCACTTACATATTTCATAGGCTTTCTATTTAGCTTAATATCTAAAGCATCAGACACTTTTTCAAAAGCATTTTTCCAATAATCTATTTCTTCATCTTTATTTTTAATCGCTATACTTTGTTTTTTAATATATTTTTTAGAATTAATTAATTCTTTATTATTCTTATATAAGTTATTTTCATTAGATAGATTAATAATTATTCTTTCATTAGAATCTAATTTACTTTTATTTATGTTATTTAATTTTTCTAAATTAATAGAGTAATCAATTAATTTTTCAACATCTTTAGAATTATATCCAATAATATTTTTCTTAATATTTAAGTTATTGCTTTTAATATTATTTTCTAATACTTCTTTAGATTTATTTAACTTATTATTATAATTTTCTATGTCTTTATATAAGTTATTAACTTCAGATTTTAATTCATTAATCTTATATTCTAATTTAGTTTGATGAACTTTATTAGAGCCAATATTACCTCTATCTAATTTAAAACCACAAGAAGTTATATATTTATTAAATTTATCTTGAATATTAGCAAATGAATTTCTACCACCTAAATCTTTCCAAAACTGATCATTATTTAAAAAGTTACCTTTAATAGATTCATATATAATTTTATTATCTTTATCCCTAAGTAATATAGTCTTACCATTTTCTTTAATTAAATTTTCTTCTGAATCTCTTTTATAACATTTTCTTTAACTTCATTAACAATATGTAAGAAGTAAGCTTGTAGGTGAGGAGTATCTTCATCATAATGAACTTGTGCCATTACTATATTTTCTTTGCCAATTAAATTTTCTAAAAATTTCATACAATAGTCAAAATTTTTAGTAACTTTACTCGGTATATCATCTTTAGATTTAATATCAGGTACTAAGATATTTTGACCTTTCTTATCACCTTATTGATAAATTCTATCACTTTCTTTAAATGGTAAACCCAGAATCATAAAAAACTCTGGGCCACTTGATATAGTTACACCATTTAATAGATTAGTTTTAGTTTTGTGAATATATTCTATATTTCTACTTTCTAATTTGTATTTAATATTAAATTTAGTTCTTTCTTTATCATAATTACCTGTACCAATCCTATTATTCATTTCATTTCCTATAAGATATAAATCTTTACTTTTATAATTGTTTTCGAATCTTAATACTTGATATCCATCATACATTTAAAACCTCCTTTAAAAAAGAAAAACAACCATTATTGGTTGCTATCATTATTTATTTGTTTATTCCTGTTAGTGTTTTATATATTGATTCTATTTCTATGTTTGTATCATTTTTAATTAATCCTGTATCTGCTTTTGTAAATAACTTTGATATTATAGAATCTCCAAGTTCATTATTTAATTTACCCTCGTTGATTAGTGAAAGGTAGAAATATGTCAATATATATTTTTGTTTATATTCTTCACTTAAGTGTTTTGAAGAAATAGTCAATTTAATAAATACTCTTAACACATATATTATTAAACATACCATTGTGAGTAAAATTATACTTTGATATATTGGAATTTGAGTATTGAATAAGCTTATTTCAATTACTTTCTTACCAATATTTATTTTTGGATTAATTATTAAACCAAGAATAATTAGTAATAGAATAACTAATCCTATACTTGCTAAAGCCCATTTTTTAGATGATTTTAAATATTCATCAGATTTTTGTTTCATAAATTCTGCTGGTTTTTCTACTTTTAATTTTTTCGAATACATATTTTCTAAATTATTAATTCGTTCATTACAGTCACTCATAAATTTTTCATAATTAGAATTTTTTTCATCTTGATTCTTATTAACTTCTTCAAACCAGTTACTAACTTTATTTTTTTCATCATTCATAAAAGTTATAAAATCATCTTTTTCTTTTGTAATATCATTTATCGCACTATCGATATTTTCTTTCATTGTATTGTATAAATTTTTTGATGACATATTTCTTGGCAAATTTGTTGAACTATGATGCCCTGTTTTAAATAGAATGTAGTGCATTGCTACTTGCTGTTTTTGAGAATCATTTAAATATGATGTTAAATTGTTTGGATATTTTAATAATTCAATATAATGCAAAAGATTATCATAACCTAATTCTTTATATATCATTTTTAAAGCGGATTCACTTTTTTCTAACGTGTTGTTTAAACTTGAAATAAAAATACTTTTTATAGATATATCGCTTGAATAATTATTACCAAGAATATAATTTTTTATATTATTTTCTATGAATCTTTTTACTTGATCATCTTCATTTGCTTTTGCATCATTAATTAATCTTTCCATTTTATCAATAAATTTTTTTGCTTCATCTGAAAACTCATTTATATCATTTTTAAAAGTATTATCTATTAGTTTAAAGATTTCTGTGTATTTTTCATATGAGTTGATATTTATTCTATTATTAAGTAAATCGGTAATAACTAGATTATTCTCATTTAAGTATTCATTAATTATATTGGTTACTTCAATTTTTTTCATAAAACTCTCCTTAATATTTAGATAATATTATATACCTTTTTTTTGGAAAAGTCACTACATAACTTATCTCACTAGGTCATAGACCAAATGTGAGTTAGGATAAATCCTAAAACCTTATTCTTCTAAAACAAGAGGATCTATAAACTTAGCTTTGTAATTTCTAGAAGTAGCAGTTCTATTTAACTCAACATATATGCCTTCTTTTTCTAATCTTTTAATATTACTATTTAGTAATCTTCCAAAGCGAGAAGGGGTAATTAGTAGATTTAATTTTGCTATCATTTCAGTTGGAGTAAATATTACTTCTTTTTTCTTAATTACATGTCTCATAAATACACTAAGATTAAAATCTAATTCAGTATTATCTTCATTAATAATTTCAAATTCAAGTTTATCATTTCTTATAAGATTAAGATTTTGTTCTTCAAAGTCTCTATTGATTATTTTTAAAGTATAAGTATTGATTAATGTTAATATACCATTCATATTACCATCAATACCTGTACTACCTAATGTTTTACTTTTTTTATTTAAATGATGTATTAAAAAAATGTAAGATTATATTTTTTAGTTAGTTCTCTATATTTATCAAACATATTCTTCATAACATCACTATAATTATTTATATCAGTTTCATATCCATAATCTATACCACACATAATATCAATTATTACTAGTTTTCCATTATATTTAGTAGCAAATTCTTTTATATTAAGTAATAGATCATCTCTTAAACATAATTTATGTTCTTCATCTCTTTTAAAAAAGAAAAACGAGTTAGGAGAAAACTCATAACCCGTTATGTCCAATCTTTCTTTAAGTTGTAAACTAGATAGTTCTGTGCTAATATATAAAACAGGAGTTGGATTTACTTTAAATCTTAGAAACTCTTTATTGCTAGTTAATGAATTGGTAAGTTGTAACACAAGAAATGACTTACCAACTTTAGGTTCTGCAACTAAACAATATAATCCATTAGACTTCATTATCTCATCAATAATGTTGTCTTTTTTTATATCAATTTTTAATTGTTCTATAGGTATCACTTTAAATCCATCCTTGTTATATTTTGTAAATAATTAATATTAATATTTAATTTGTTAACTACTTCACAGATAGGTATTAAATCACATGGTAATTTACGACCCTTATTTTCTAAATTATTAATAATTTTTTTTCTTATTTTTAATGCTGAATTTCTTCCCAGATTAGTTAACTTCATTAAATCATTTAATGCGCACCATTGTTTTGCAATTAATTTTAGTGTTTCTGATGCTTTCATAAACTATCACTCCCTTTCTTTTATAATTCTTTTTCGTCTTCATTCTGTTTAGTGTATGGAACAGCATTTGCTTCTAAAATATTTAGTTCAGAGTTATATCTTATATATTTGTTGATTCTTAACTCGAGTAGGGTATCTTTAATATCATCCATAGAGTCGGTACAGTGTTCATTGATTTCTATACCATGAGTAATATTATTAGTTAATACCATTGTTAGGAAACCTTTAGCTTTTAATGATAGATTATGATCTAATAAGAATTCATCAAATGCTCTGTGAACTTTTAATTTAGGCATTTTCTCCTCTCCCTTTCTTTTGAAAACAGCTTTCCAATTAATTTAATTTAAAATGGAAACCACTTTCCATAATTACAAATTACTACTATTATTTAATTTTGTCAACCAGTTTCCAAAAAATATTAACAAATTTAAAAAAATCTGTTATAATGGGAGTACAAGGAGAGTGAGGATAATGGGGAGAAACGAAATTGTTCTAGGAGATCTTATTAAAAAAGCTAGAAAAGATAAACACTTATCTGCAAGAAAACTAGCTGAATTATGTGACATTAGTCATACAGAAATTAATAATATTGAAAAGGGTATTAGAATGAGACCTGCTGTTTTTACTCTAAAAGGATTTGAAAAGTATCTAGGATTAGATTATGCAGAAATGTGTAGATTAGTTGGTTATTCTGAAGATACTATCAAATATGGTGATGAGAATGTTATTGTTTCTTATGAAAAGTATGATAAAATTATTCAAGATTATAGAAGAGAGATAGAACATTGTGCTTATTTAATGGAAGCAAAAAGAAGATGCGGACAAGAAATTAAAGAATCTTTTGATGTGGTATGTAAATATTTGGATTCTTTGGATACTGTTCCAGAAAAAGTTAAGAAAGAAATCAAATTGATATATAAAGATTTAGAAAATATAGATCTTAAATATGAAAGTTTGATGCAAGAAAAATAGGAGGCTTTAAAATGACAAAAGATAAATTAGACAAAGCGAGTAAAGATAATAGACCTAGGAAAGTGGTTCAATCTTCATTATTTGGTGAAGATATTGATATAGTTTATAAATATAAATCACCATACAAATATATAGGTAAACAAAGTGAAGAAAGAATTATTAAATATTATGATGAAATTGTTAATCTTGATACAAATCATTATAATTCTAATGATGATATTTGTACTCCAATGATATGTGTAAAAAAAATGATTGACTATGTTCCAGATGAATTATGGAGCAGAAAAGATATTAGAGTATTGGAACCATGTGCTGGAAATGGAAATTTTGGAGCTTATTGTCAACTAAAAACAAATATTAACAATATATGGTTTAATGAATTAAATCCAGTTAGATTAGAAAATTGCAAAAAAATATTAAAACCAAAGCATTTTTCACATGAAGATTTTTTTAAACTTAAAGATGAATGGACTGAGAAATATGATTTAATTGTTGCTAATCCACCATATTCTGGAGGTGGAAATAAAAATCAAAGTCTTTCAAATGATTTTATAGAACATTCAATAGATTTACTTAATGATAAAGGATATTTATGTTATGTTACACCTAACAATTGGATGACATATAATAGTAATAATACAACATTAAAAAAATTATTAAGTGAAGGTTCATTTATAGTTATTGATAACGATGTTAAAAAATATTTTAATGGTATAGGATCATCATTTACTATTATTGTTTGGCAAAAGGGGGTTTTTGACAACAAAACGTATGTAGTTAATAATTTTCTATTAAAAGATATTCAAGAAAATGTTACAATACCTAAAGATTTAAAATTTATTCCTTTATATATTTCAAATACTGTTTTAAAATTAGAAAAAAAAATAGTTGGTGATGATAGAAATAAATTTGATTATAGATGTGATCTACACAATTTTACTCAAAAGAAGTTTTTAAGTGATGTTCAAGATGATATTTTTAAATATAAAACTATTCATACTATGAGAAAGACTAGATATGCTAGTAAAAAACAAGATATATTTGATAAATGGATAATTGTTGTGCCATTATCTACATATTATGTTCCAGTTGTTATGCATGAAGTTAATGTTACACAATCTGTTGGATATTTAGATTTTACCACAAAAAATGAAGCTGATAATTATTTAAAAATAATTACTCAACCTCATTTTAAATTACTTGTTCATTTAACCAGATATGGAAATTTTAATAACATAATGGTTTTGAGACATATGAATTTTGATAGTGATATAAAATTCACAAAAATAGAACAAACCGAAATAGATAAATTAGTCAGTCTAATTAATTATTAATCTACTTCTGTAGCACTTGCTTGAACATTGGCTAAAGGTTTATGTCCAAATTGTTCAATAAACTGTTTAATCATTATATCTTCAACTGCAAGTGCTTTTGGAGTAGCAAATGGTACAGATCTTACTCCATGCCAATCTATAACATATAAATCTTGACTGCAGTCAAATAGATATAAATTTAAGTTAATTCTATTTGTAACCATTGATTGTAATATTTTAATATTAGTTGTCGAAGCAGTTCTCCAGTTATTAACAACTCCACAATTATATGAACCTAAACGTTGTTTAAATGTTGTTCTTGAACTACCTATTTTAATGATATGTTCTTTTCCATCAATAACGCAAGTTAATAAATATGATACACCTAATGATTGATTAAATGTTCTTTCTGCTTCTGGACTAGCAAATTCAATTGGGAATATTTTCTCGTTAATTCTTCTGTTATCGGTTGTAATAATCATTGGTCTAACTGATAATTTACATATATATTTATAGTCAATTAAACCTGGAAATCTAAAATCTCTTAATTCTGGTTGCTGTTTTATATCGTTTATTGTAAAAGGATTATCATTAATATTATCTAGAGGAAATATCCTAGCAAGAGCATCTAGATAATCTTGTCCTTTTTTTGATTCATAATGCCCATCTTTAAAATCACATAATGATTTTAAATCTTCAATATTTACTGCCATATTCACACTTCCTCCTTAATCTTATTTAATTATATCATATTTTTTTAAATTTAACTAATCATAGAAAGGAAATTAATTATGAGAATACTAACATTGAAAGAACCTTTTGCCACATTAATATGCAATAAGGTTAAAACAATTGAGACTAGAAGTTGGAGAACGAATTACCGTGGTGAAATATATATTCATGCGGGGATAAAAAAAACTGAATATGGATATAAGTGTGAAGAATTTATCAAATTGGCAGATAAATATAGCTATAGACCGGGATATGTTTTATGTAAGTGTAATTTAGTTGATTGTATAGAAATGACTGAGGAATACATAGAAAAAATAAAAAAGGAAGACCATATAAATTATATTTCTGGTGAATATAAAGTTGGTAGATTTGCTTGGATATTAGATAATATAGTACCAGTTGATCCTTTTTTTGTTAAAGGAAGATTAGGCATATGGCATTATAATGATTAGTTATATGTTATAATAATAAATGAAATATATAATAAGGAGAGTATTATGGAAGAAGAAAAAATATTGACTAAGGAAGAAATTTTAGAAAATTTTGAAGAAAATCTAGTTTCAAATGATGAAATAGAAGGTAATGATGATTATTCTTCTTATAGTGAAGAATCAGAAAGAAGACTTGTAACTGATAAACAAGATCCGACTGTTTCATCATTATATGAAAAATACACAAGAAATAAATTGATTTTACAACCTGATTATCAAAGAAAATTTGTTATGAAACAAGCAGTAGCAAGTAGATTAATTGAATCTATGTTATTAGGTATTCCACTACCTGTTGTATACTTTGCTGAAGAAGAGGATGGATCATTAAGTGTTATTGATGGACAACAAAGATTAACAGCTATTATTTCATTTATAAAAGGTAAATTTTTATATGATGATAAACCATTTAAATTATCAAGCTTAAATGTTTTGACAGATTTAAATAAGAAGTCATGGAACGATTTAACTGATTCTCAACGTGAAAAAAATACTTGATACATCAATTAGAGCCATTGTAATTAAAAAAGAATCTTCAGATGATATTAAATTTGAGATTTTTGAAAGATTGAATACTGGTTCAACTCCTTTAAATGAGGACGAAATAAGAAATACTATATATCGTGGAAGTTATATGAATCTTTTAAAAGAATTAGAAGAAAATGATAAATTTAATAAAATGATTAATAAACCAAACTTTAAAAACAGAATGGTTTATAGAGGAATGATATTAAGATTTTTGGCTTTTAAAGAAAAAACATATTTAAACTATAAGCCAAGTATGAAAACTTTCTGCAATAAACATATAAAAGAATTTAGAAATATGAGCACTGAAAAAGTAGAGGAATATAGAGAATTATTTAAAGAAACTGTTGATAAAGTATATACAATATATGGAGAAAATGCCTTTAGAAGATTAACAAAAGTTGAAGGCAAAAATGATTATGAGTGGTCAAAAACAAGAATAAATTTAGCATTATACGATATTCAAATGTTTGAATTTACAAGATATGAAAAAGAAGCATTAATACGTCATCAAAATGAAATTAGAGATAAAATGTTTGATTTAATGGTGAATGATCCTGATTTTATTTCTAGTATTGAAAAAGAAACAAGTAATACAACTACTGTTAATTATAGATTTAGTAAGTGGTCAAGTGTCTTAGCTGATATCATGAAACAAGAAGTTGATAATCCTAATCCTAGATGCTTCCCTGATTCAATTAAAACTGAATTATTTAAAGAGGATCCGACATGTAAGTTATGTGGACAAAGAATCTTAAATTATGACGATGCACATGTTGATCATATAAAACCATATGCTAATGGTGGTTTGACAGTTAAAGAAAATGCTCAATTAGCACATAGATATTGTAATCAACATAAAAGTAATAATGAATAATTGATTTTTATGTCACTTGCGTCACTTAGATATGTGGGGGGGGTACACAAAAACAAGTGTCATAAGTGTCATAACATGTTATAAAAATAGCAAAAATTTAACATATTTAAATTAAATGTTAAAAAGTATATATAGTTTTAATTTATCTATTTATACTCTTTTTGTTAATCAATGTTAAATTTATCAAATAATAGTGATATAATAAATATTAAACTTTTTAAGGTGGTGAAAATATGCAAATATCACATAAAACTATTAATAATGCCATAAATAGAAAATTTATTAAACCATTAAAAGACGGTTGTATTTATAATGTGTCAAAATTGGAAAATGAAAGAAGAACTAAGCATCACGAAACAATTGGTTTATTAAAACAAGCACATAAATCATTAATAAATGTTGATTATAATTTGAAATGTTATAACTTAGTAGATTCAAATACATTATTAAGATCTTCCTTTGAATATATTATGATGGCTATGATGATTCAGTTTGATGAAAATGTATATAATGAATTTACAACTTTAGGAATAGAACGAGATAAGACAAGAGTTTGTGAAATAATTGATAAGTTTAGAACTCATATGAATGAAATATGTGAACCAGCATTTAAAGATATAAATCGTAAAGAAAAATTATCAATGCTAACTGAACTATATGATAAAATGTGTAATTTTACTCATAGTACATTAATTGTAAGTACAGTAATCGAAATTAATAACCCAAAAGAAAAAGAAATATTTCAATTATTGATATATCAAAATTATTATTTCTTGAAAATGCTTCTTTTCTTATGTTTAAAGTATTTTACTAATGACAATAAACATTATTTAGAATTAGAAAATGTTGTCTTTACTTACATATTTTTATTAGCTAATATCAGTAATAAGATACAAGAATATAATATAGATTTTTCAAAATATAACGATTTATTATATTATGATAAGAATGTTAAATACTTTGAAAAAGATAAGAAAGAAACTGAAAAATTGAATGTAGAAATAAATGAATTTAAAGAGGAAGTACAAAATAATTCTGAAAAGTTTTATGAAGAACTTCTTGAATTTTTAAAATAAGTTATATAATAATTTTAAAATGAAATATTATAATAATATACCGATAACGGTATAAAATATATTGACAAATACTACCGATAACGGTATAATGTAAACAGAGGTGAAAATTATGGAATTAATAGAAATAAAGGAAATTAAGGAATTGATTGATAATATTAAAGATTTAAATGATTTGAAAATTAATTTTGATAGAAAAATGTTAGAAGATTTATTATTAAAATTGCAAACAAAATATTTAGATAAATCTTTAGTATTCGAATTATCTTACTTAACAAATCCAAACGGTTCTTTTTCAAGTATTGACAAGGTTTCAGATGATGATTTAAAAAATAAAATACCATATTATAAATCACTTTGCATAGATGATCTAATAAAGAAATGTGGACACGATAAATATAATGAAATAGTAGAAAAATATGAATTGGAGGTATAACTATGGAATTTATGACTACAAATGATGCTGTAAAAAAGTGGGGTATTAGTGAAAGAAGAATAAGACAATTATTACAAGATGGAAGAATTGAAGGTGCTGTTAAAGTAGGTAACAATTGGAATATTCCTATTAATGCTAATAAACCAGCAGATAAAAGAAGTGTTAAACTAGATAATACTGAATTTAAATTTGATTTACCTGATAATTATTTTGATAAAGTCGATGAATTAAATAAAGAATTAAATTCTAAAAGACCTATATCAAAAGAAACTTTAAAATCTTTAAAAGAATCTATAAATTTAGAATGGACTTATAATAGTAATGGTATAGAAGGAAATACATTAACTTTAAGAGAAACACAAGTTGTTTTAGAAGGTATTACAGTTGGTGGTAAATCTTTAAAAGAACATTTGGAAGTAATTAATCATGAACAGGCAATATTATTCTTAGATGATCTTATTAAAGATAAAGAACCAATCACAGAATGGAATATTAAAAATATTCATCAGTTAGTACTAAAAGAAATTGATGATGATAATGCTGGTAAATATAGAGACGAAAATGTAAAAATAAAAGGTGCTACACATATTCCACCAGATTATTTAATAGTTCCAGAATTAATGGAAAAATTAATTATTAATTATGAAGATTGGAAAAAATATCATCCAATTATTAGAGCAGCATTATTACATGGTGAATTAGTTAAAATACATCCATTTGTTGATGGTAATGGCAGAACTTCAAGATTAGTTATGAACTTATCTTTAATGAATAGCGGATATCTTCCAGTAATTGTAAAAAAAGAAAAAAGATTAGAATATTATAATGCTTTAGATAAAGCAGATACTACTGGAGATTATACTGATTTTGTTAAATTAGTTAATGAATTAGAAATTGAAATGTTAAATAAATATTTAGAATTGTTGTAATAGATGTATGAGAGCAGAAACTAGAGTAATTCTAAATAATTCATTTTCTGAGAAAGATAAAAAAGATTTCAAAAAATTTTCAATGATAATTCAAAAACAATACATGGATAAAAATGCTCAAAGAGAAATATGGGAATATGATCAAAAACTAGGTGGATTTGGAGGATATGCTGCACCATTAAATCCAACTATAAATCCTTTTAATCATTTAGGAGATTATAGGAATGTTTTTAGAAGTCTTCAGTATGCCAGAAGTGATATGTATTATTGTAATAGAGCAAGACATATTATAATTGATGCTGCACTTCATGTTGAAACATTGGTAAAAATAATTCTTTCAAAACATAAATTATTTAAATTTATATATAACAGAAGAGAATTAGGAAAAAACATTGAACAATTATATAAAGAAAATATTATAAGTTATGAATTATATGAAAGACTTAATAATTTAAAGAAAGTATTAAATTATGCAAAACATGACACCGATCCAAAAGAACAAAATACTTTTGATTCAGAAGATGCTATTGTTTTCTATTTCGAAGTAAGAAAAATAGGAAATGAGTTGTTAAAAATAATTAATCATCCAACTTATGGGCAAGTATATGAGATAAATGAAGATTTTTAAAAGTTAGGAGTTTTGTTATGGCTTACTATGATAGAGAAATAAATATTGTTAATGATTTATGCGAATGTGACAATAGTGAAATATTTATATTTAATGATAATGATGAAGAAATTTTACAGTGTGTTAGAAAAGTTGAAGAGTGGCAATGTTCTTCATCTAAATCTGATCCTCCACCAGACTTTTATAGTAATAAATATAAGTTGATGATGGAGGTTATGAGAGTAGATGATCACGCTTATATTAATGCAAAAGGAAAAGTAATAAATCCTCATATAAAAAAGGAAAATGAAACTTATAAGGAAATACAAAAATTTGTGAAAGATAACAATATATCATTTTCAGGTAATATTTTTGTTAATACTGTAACAGATTTATCAACACAAGAAGATCATAGTTATGATAAATATTTATCAAATTTTAAAAGAGTAATAGATAATCATAATTCAAGTTATGATTTATATAAAAACAATCATGTCAATTATAAATTAATTTATCTAATATTAGATGAATCTTCTTCCTATATGGAAAAAGAAGGTTTTAATGTTAATGATGCATTAGTTGGTGATGTGATTCAAGCAAGGCTTCATTTGTTCTTCTTTGACAAAAGTTTTATTTCAATTTTGAAAAAATCAAAGGCAGATTACTATATATGGTTTGCACCATTTAAACATTTTAATTCTAAAGAAAAGGTAGAACTACCACAAGTAATAATATATTCTAAAGAAGATTTTAAAAAGATAAAACTAATAGAGTATAATAATACCTCAATGCACAGTGTGGAAAAATAATATAACTAAAAAAAGTAGGTGAAGTATATATGGAAATTAATTATAATAATCCAGAGACTGGTAACAAATTAACATTAAATACTAATAAAAGTTTTATTTTTATCTATGGGAAAAATGGATCTGGTAAAACAACATTTTCTAAAAACGATTGTTTTGACTCTGAATTTGTTTTTAATGTTGATTATGTAAATAAAAATATATACACAGTAAATGAATCAGGTGCTTACCAAACTTCAACAAACAGAAATAATTTTTCAAACTTATGGATTGGTGAAGAAATAGTAAACCAAGAAAAAATAGTGGAAAAATATAAAAAAGAATATGATGATTATTCAGCTAAACTTAACGAATTAAAAACATCAATACAGAATGAATTACAGAGGAATTTAGTAAATATTCCAATCAACTATGCTGAATATACTGATAACGATTATTTGATAGATTGTGATAAAATTAATGAAGAATATGAAAAATATACTTGTGATATGTTGGAGACTGACATTGTAGATGATGAAGCATTATCTATAATGGTAAAAAGTGTAAAATTAGATACAAATCTATCGCTAATGTTGAATTCAATAAACACAAATGAAAATCTTAAAAAATTTTCTGACGGTAATTTTGAAAGTTTAAAATCTATTAATGATTTGATTATTGTATTGAAAAATGAATCCATAGAATGTGAGAAGATTAAAGAACAATTAAGCAATGATTCTGTTGTATATAATGAGGAGTTAGTAACTATGATTAAATCATGGCTCCACATTCACGAGACAAGGGAAAAATGTTTATTTTGTGATAATGACAATATCATAAAAGCTAAAGAAAAATGGAATAGTATTATTAATAATAAATATAATGATGATAAAGAGAAAACGGTGAAGTTTATTCAAAAAAATATAGCGGATGTTGGGATATTGACAGCAAAGAAAGATGTATATATGGAAGTGGCACCCAAGTTTATGGAATCAATTATTTCAATGGAAGAATCATTAAAAAAAGTATTAGAAAATGTAAAAAATGATATTTTTATCGTTATGGATATGCCCAAAATTGGTGGCAAAGGGGAAATAAAACCGTTAGAGAAAAAAATAATAGCTATTAAAAATTATATATTAAATAAAAATATAAAGAAACTAAGATTTTTATTGATATTGATAAATAATTTAAGTAATAAAATAAAACAAGAAAAAGAAACATTAACAACTTTAATGGACAACTATGGGAAAGAATATGAAGATGGTATAAATAAAGTTTGTAAAAAATTAGATCTTAATAAAATAATTAAGTTTTCGGTTAATAAAAGAACTACGCCATATACATATGAATTTAAATTGCAAAATGTATCCGATATTAAAACACTAAGTGATGGGCAAAGACATATATTAGCATTTGGAATGTTTATTTCTTCTCTAGAAAATAAAGATCTAAGTAATAAATGTATAGTTATGGATGATCCTGTTGTTTCTTTAGATGTAATAGGATATCAAAATGTTAGGAATGTGATAGCAGGTTTAACTAAAAAATTTGATGAAGAAACAACAAAACTTATTATATTGACCCATGATATAAATTATTTGTATATTCAGCTCTCTAATATTTTTGATGATCCAGATATGTCTTCAATTACTGAAGTATATAAGTTTTGTGATACTAAGTTTAAACCAGTATCGTTAGAAATATTAAATGTTGATGATATTACACTTTATAAGCTAGGTATTAAGAATGCTAAATATATTAATGATATTAAAGCATTGGCAACGCTAAATTGTAAAACTTTCAGAATTTTAATTGACTTAAAAGCTAGATTTCAAGGTACACCAATAAGTTCGAATGTTGATGTTGAAGCATTATTAATTGATAAAGAAAAAAAGGATAAATTAAGAGCAATTAGCAATTATTTTTCAAAGGTATATAAAAATCCTGATATCATTGATGCAGAATTGCTGGAAAGTTTTAATAAGATAAAAGAAGCATGCTCTTTATTAGATCTTTACGAATTAATATCACAAGAAGAATTAGACAATATCTCTTCAATTATTGGTAAGAATGAAATTGGTGAAAATGATAGTGAAGTATTCGATATAATAAATCAAGTATCAATATTTATTAGAACAACATCAAATATGAATTTAAGAAATTACATAAATCATCCTAGAAATTATTTTACTAAAAATATTGTTACTTTAAGTTTAGATAATGAATTATAAAAAAGAGCATATATAGCTACGTATCCTATATATGCTTTTTATATGTCTGCACAGTTTTTGCACAACAATTCAGTTAAATTGTTGTGTGAAAATCCAAATTTTTTTAAACTGTTTATACATAAAAACGTTGATTTTACAGAGTTTTTCTTAATATGACTAGCACAACTTTGGCGGCCCCCTGAAGAGAGCGAAAGCTCTCATTTTTATTTATAATAAATTACATAAATTGTGATTTCTATTTTTAAGTAGTAGACTTTTTCAAAAAAGTTTACTATAATTTTAATAGGTGTTAATTATGAAAATAAGTTATGTATTTAAAAAATTAAAAAATATGAAATTTAAAGAATATGTTAATCATGCAAAAATAGTTGGTGGTAAAATAAATAAAAGTACTTTTTATGTACTTTTTGATATGGCTAAATGTGCACTTTTATATGGAAGTGGGTATATGGATTATTTTGAGTTTGAGTTTTATCTTTTAAATAGTAAAGAAAGAAGTACTTATTTAACTGGTAAATATAATAATGATATAGTTAAAAAGTATAATAAAAAAGAAGACTGGCATTTACTTGATGATAAGGGAGAATTTAATAAGTTATTTAAGAATTATTTAGGTAGAAGTTTTATTGATTTAAGAGATGCTACTTTTAAAGAATTTAAGGATTATATTTTTGATAAAGAAAAAATAGTTTGTAAACAAGTTAATAATTGTGGTGGTAAGGGATTAGAGATTATTAATATAGATAGAAATATGTTTAGGAATGAATATAATGTTTTAAAGTTATATAATTCTATTATGAAAAAAGAAGAGTTTATTATTGAAGAGTTTATTTATCAACACGAAAGTTTTAGTAAGTTATATAAGGGAAGTGTTAATACTCTTAGAGTGCTTTCTTTTGTTGATGATAAAGGGGTTACTCATATTTTAAATACTATTTTAAGAATAGGTAATAATGGAAATGTTGATAATTTTAGTAGTGGTGGAATGTATACTTTTGTTAATGATTTAGGAACTGTTTATGTACCTGCGATAGATGAGAAAGGAAATATTTATTATAAACATCCAAGCAGTGGATGTGATATTGTAGGGTTTAAAGTACTACGTTATAGTGAGTTAGAAAACTTTATAAGCACTTTAAGTAAGGTTGTACCAAGTATTAGATATGTTGGTTGGGATGTTGTTTTAAATGATAAAGGTGAATTTATTGTAATAGAAGGAAATCAGTATCCTGGTGTGTTTCAAGTTAAACCAAGTATTAGTGATATTAAACAAGGTGATTTACCTAAATATAAAAAATATATGGATATATAGGAGGAATTATGGATTTATTTGTAGTTTTAGTATTAAGTATATTTGAAGTGTTTTCTTTATTAATTGGTTCTTTAATTGTTTTTTCTACAAAGAATAATAAGAAAGTTATGACTTTCAGTGTGGCTCTTGGATTTATTGTTTTAATTCTTTTGGGGTTATTTCATTTAATACCTGATGCTTATGAATTTTATAAAGAAGGATTTGATACATTTAAGAGTATACTATTTACTTGTTTCTTTATAATTATTGGGTTTGCAGTAGTAATCGTACTAGATGTTTTAGGTGGACATCATCATCATGAAGAAAAGAGTGCTTATAAACATATATCTTTTATTACTTGTGTGTTTTTAGTTATTCATAATTTTATAGAAGGAATGACACTTTATAGTACTGTTTTAACTAGTTATGATACTGCTGTTATTTTAACTCTTGGAATTGCACTTCATAATTTACCCCTTGGGTTTACTTTATCAAGTACGTTTAATGAATTATATGGTAAAAGTAAAACTTTATTATGTATGGTAGGTATTGGAATATCTTATTTATTTGGTGCTTTAGTTTTATATAAGTTTACTTTGAATGCATTTATTATTGGAACACTTTTATCATTTACTTTTGGTATGATTATGTATATTGCTTGTTTTGAGTTTTTACCTTTAATTAAAGATAGTAAGGATAAGAAAATGGTTAATATGGGAATTTTATTTGGTATTGTATTAATGCTTATAACTATGTTGTTTTAGTTTACAATATAGTTTTTTTGTTGTATAATTTTTATGTGGTTAATATGAAAAAATTTTTAAAAGTGAATAAGTATTATTTATTAACAATTATTTTAATGTTATTAACATTTATTCAAATAAAAAGATACTTTAGTTATGAGTTATTAACATTTGATATGTTTATACATGATTATATATTAGATAATTTAGTGAATAATGGTTTAACTATTTTTTTTAAAATTATTACTAATATGGGAAGTGTATACTTTTATATAACTAGTTTAATAATTTTGTTTGTTGTTTATAAAAATAAAAAAAATATTATTAAACTTAGTTGTTCTTTATTGACAGTTTATTTGATTAATTTAATTATTAAGTTTATTATTAATAGAGAAAGGCCACTTACAAGTTTAATAAATGTTCCTTGGGATCCATCATTTCCAAGTGGACATACTGCATGTAGTATTGTTTTTTATGGAATTTTAATTTATTTACTTAATAATAGTGATATTAAAGGATTAAAAAAAGTATTATTTACTATATTTTTAGTTATTATAATAATATTAATAGGAGTATCTAGGTTGTACTTGGGAGTACATTATTTGTCTGATGTATGTGCTGGATATTTAGTTGGTTTAATTGTTTTATTTATGTTTATTAATTATTATAGAAAGGAGAATATATGAAAGAGAAAATATTTTTATTTATTAAAGGTATAATTTTAGGAATATCTTTTGTTATTCCTGGAGTAAGTGGTGGTACACTTGCTGTTTTGATGGGAATTTATGAAGAGTTAATTGAAGCAGCTAGTAATTTTTATAAAAGTGTTAATGATTTTAAAAAGTATTTTATGTATTTGTTACCAATAGGGCTTGGAGTAGTTTTTTCTGTTAGTGTTTTTGCTAGAATTATTAAGTTTGGTTTAGATAAGGCTCCTATTATAACTATTTTGATATTCTTGGGTATGATTATTGGTGGTATTCCTTCACTTTGTAAGAATGTTAAGGGATATAAAATTACTATAAAAGATACTTCTCTTATGTTAGTTGGAATGTTAATAGTTCTTAGTATGTTAATATTTCATAAAAGCAGTAATTTGGTTACTTTTGATAATATAAATATGTATGGATATGTTATTTTATTTTTTGTAGGTATGTTAGCTGCAGTTACAATGGTTGTTCCTGGTATAAGCGGTTCTTTTACTCTTATGTTGATAGGTTATTATGAACCAGTTTTAAATATGGTAAATGAGATTACAGCATTTAAAAATTTAAGTACTAATATTATTTTAATGTGTGTATTTATGCTAGGTGTTGTACTTGGTATTGTGTTTGTTTCTAAAATAATTGATTGGTGTTTAAAACATTATAAGAAAGAAACATATTATGCTATTATAGGATTTGTTCTTTCTAGTATAGTTAGTGTCTTATATGAAGTTAGTAAATTTCCTATGAATGAAGTGCATTTGGTAATAGGTGTAGTTTTATTAATTATTAATAGTGTTTTAGTTTATAAGGTGTTTGATTTATAAGAGGTGATTTAATGGATCCAGTTAGAATTGGTAACTTGATTAAAGAGTTAAGAATAAAGAGTAATCTTACACAAAATGAGTTTGCTAATAAATATGGTGTTACTTATCAAGCAGTAAGTAAATGGGAAAATGGAAAAAATATACCTGATATTAGTGTTTTAAAGTTAATATGTGAGGATTATAATATTAGTTTAGATAGTATTTTAGATGGGAAAGTTAATAAGAATAAAAAGAAGTTAATAATACTGACTTCAATTATATTAGTTATTTTATTAATAGTAATTGCTTCACTTAATTTTCGGGATAATCAAATAAACTTTAAGATAATTAGTTCAAGTTGTGAAGACTTTAATATTTATGGGTCACTTGCTTATAATAAGAGTGATAGTCATTTACATTTAGGAAATGTTACTTATTGTGGAGGAGATGATACTACTAAATATGTAAAAATAGAATGTGGTTTATATGAGAAAAAGGATGATAAGTTTAAAGTACTTGATACTTGTAAATATAATTATGATGGAAGTATTAAGTTAGAAGATTATTTGGAGAATATTGATTTTGATTTGAAAGATTTTTCTAATAAGTGTGATAAGTATGATAATAATAGTTTATATATACTTATTAATGCTACTGATAATGAAGGTAATATTACTAAATATCAAATTCCTCTTAATTTAAGTAATACTTGTAATAAAAAATAAACTCAACCTTAAGTTTAGTTACAAATAAAAATAAATATGTTATCATTTAAATAGAAGGAGGAAAAACATGAAAAATTTAAAAAAGTTTTTATTAGGAGCTATACTTGTAGTTATTGGTTTAATTCTATTATATTTCTTCTTTATTAGGAAAGATGATAATAAAGAAACTGATGCTCAAAAATTTAAAAATGAATATAGTAAGGTGAGTGATAATAATCCGTTTGTTTATAGAAATATAGATCAAATAATAAACATACTTGAAAAGGGAACTGGTGTAGTATATTTAGGCTTTCCTGAATGTCCTTGGTGTCAAGCTTATGTTCCTTATGTAGAAGAAGTAGCTAAAAAAGTTGGTATAGATAAAGTTTATTATTTTAATATTCTAGAAGATAGAAAAAATAATTCTGAAAAATATCAAAAAATAGTAAAAATATTAAATGAATACATACCAAATGATGAAGAGGGAAATAAAAGAGTATTTGTACCTGCTTTAATTGTTGTAAAAGAAGGTAAAATATTGCTATTTAATGATGAAACATCACTTGATACAAAAGGTTATGAAAAACCTGAAGATTACTGGAAAAATGAAGATAGTGAAGACCTAAAATTATTATTTGAAAAAGCATTTAATGAAGTTAAAAGCAATGTATGTAAAAGTGGCTGTAACGATTAGTTACAGTTTTTCTTTTTTATAGATTTAAATTTTATTTTATCTTTAAACTTAGAATATTAAATTATTTATATAATAGATTTATTAAACTTGTATTTTTTTGTAAATTAGAAACTTTGTTTTATAGATTTTTTATATTTTTTATGGTACACTTTTATAGTATAAGGAGTTATGATATGAAAAATAGAATTATTTTAGGTATATTCGCAGTTGTTTTTTGTTTCTTTTTAGCAGGATGTGAATTTAATGTTGGAGAAAAGAAATATAGTGTTAATGGTATAAATGTTACTTTAGAAGATGGTTTAGTAGAAACTGATATAGTTAGTCAAACTGTGTATTTAAAGGGAATAGATATGGAATTTACTGCTTTAAAAGAAAGTTTTACTGATTTAGAAAAAGTAAATATTACTAGTGAAAATTCTTTAGAAGATTATGCTAGGTTAGTAGTTAGTAATAATAAATTAGATAGTGAAGTAATTAATAAAGATGGTGTTGTTTATTTTGAATATGTTAAAGAAATGAATGGAAAGAATATTTATTATTTAGCTACTGTTAATAAGTCAGAAGATGCTTTTTGGTTAATACAATTTATTTGTTCAGAAAAGAATAAAGATAAGTACAAACCTAAATTCTTAGAATGGTCTAAGACTGTTAGTTTTGATAAGACTTCTAATTAGAGGTCTTTTATTGTGGTGTAAAACTTATAATTTATTATGAGAAATAGTATAGAGGTAAACTTAGATATTGAAAAAATTATTTATGTTGTTTTTATAATTATTTCAGTAATGGGAATAATAGGTACTAATTATGAGGAAAAGTTTATTGAAACAGGTGATAGTTTTTATCATGAAAAGGGTGGTACTATTTTTAAGATAACTATAGTTATAGCACTTATAATTTATCTTTATTATTTGAAAAGAAATTATGAAATTTATAATGAAGCAAGTTCTAAAGAAAAAAATCTTATTAGAATAAGACTTTTTGGTAGTGTATTTTTTGTTGTTGGTGCAATTTGTTTAGTTTATTTTAGATTTAAGGATCCAGGATTTGTTGATAGTCCTGAAATTTAGTTAATTAGTAGTATTTTGTGTAATTATTTTTATTAATTCTTTTGTACTAAAGTTAGGTGTAGTATTCTTATTAAGCAATATGCCTATCTCTCTAGAAGGAATTTTTTCTTTAATTGGTACAATAAATAGTTCTTTGTTATCTAAATTATTTTTTATATAATTTTTTGTAACATAACCAATTCCAAGACCAATACGTGAAAACTCACTTACTAAGTAATAACTTCCTATTTCAATTTTTGGTTTTAAAGTTATTTCGTATTTATTTGCAAAATCATCTAGGAATTTTCTTGTGTTAGAATTTTTGTCTTGAAGTATTAAAGGGTAGTTATTTAATTCTTTAATTGATATTTTTTCTTTAATAGGTTTATTACTTACAAAGCAATCTGTTATTGTTTTACATTTTATTATGTTAAAATCATTTTTTGTTTCTTCATTAGTTAAATTTAAAATGTGCATATCAATTAGACCATCTTTAAGCATAGACTTTAATTCACTAGTTAGATTTGTTCTTATTTCTATATTTATATTGGGATAAAGTTTATGAAAAGTTTCTAAGTAAGGCATTAAAAACTCTTTTGTTAGAGTAGTGTTTATTCCAATTCTAATAGTGCCACTTTCTAAGTTAATTAATTCATTAAATTTTGCTTCACCACTTTTAAAGTATTCTATTCCTTTACTAATATATTCGTACAATGTAATTCCTTCAGTTGTTAAGTTTACTCCTTTTTTTGTTCTAGTAAATAGTGGCGCACCTAAATACCCTTCTAAGTTTTTAATTGATTTACTGACAGCAGGCTCACTTATTAAAAGTTCTTTACTAGATCTTGTTATGTTTCCATTTTTAGCTACAATATAAAATATTCTATATAGTTCATAATCAATATTCATAAATAACCTCCAGTTATGACCTTATTATACTAAAAAATGTTATTTAATACAACTATAATATAAGTCTTTTTTTAGTTTTAGTAGATTATTTTCTTCTTTAATTTCTTCAGTTATTATTTTTGAATGAAAAATTGTTAGGTCTAAATCATAAGGAATAAAATTTATTTTGTTTGAAGAATATGTTATTGTATATAGTTTGCTATAATTAAATATTAGTTTATATGGAATATCTTGGTCGTTATTTAGTTCACTGTAAATGGTTGATATTTCATTATATAATATAATTTTTATGTTTGGGTTATTTTCTATTTTTTTATATTCTTCACTGGACTTAAACTCTTTATTAACTATGTATTTTATTTTTATACTTGGTATTTGTGAAAAGTAGTCTACAATTTTGAATGTTTGATTTTTATGTAGTCTAAAAATGTAGTTATTTTCATCTATATATATTTTATTAGTGCCATCAATTACCAGAATGTAGTTTTCAATTTTGTCTTTTTTATTTATTATTTTCATATTTTTTATGTTTCTTTGTTTGAATTCTTGTATTAGGTTTATCTCATCAATATCATTATAGCTTTCTAATATGTTGGATGTTATGGCTGTTAATTCTTCTATTGTGTAACCATTTTCGTTATATATGTCAAAGTCTCCATTTGGATTATCTTCTTTTTTATATCGAAAAGATATGTAGTTATTGTTTCTGTTTATACTTTCACTCCAGGAAAAATGTTTTCACCTGATATTTTTTTACCACATAAAATGCAAGTGTGTTCTTTATCTATAGATGTTAATCTTATTTCGTGTTTACATTTATTTTGTAATTTTTCTAATTCGTCATATTTATTTATTAAATTTTTTCTTTCGTTTATTAGTAATTCTTTAATATTTTTAATGTTATTTTTGAGTTCTGGATTTTCTATATTTGTAATAATAACTCTTTGTAAATCTAGTAAATCTGTTGAAATTTTAGGGCATTCTTTTTTTAGTTTAAGTAAAGTGTTAATTTCATATTTCTTCATTTTTAATATCCCCTTAATATTTGTATATTTTCTGTATACTCTAGTTTTGTTAAAAAGTCTTCAAGTTTATCTTTGTTATTTAATATTTCGTAGTCAATGTTAAAATCATTTTTTACTTTACCAGTTATTATATGTCTTGATGAGGGTGGTATGTCTTCTAAAAAAGAAGTACATATTGGACAGTAGATGTAGTTTGGGTAAATATAATTATTTTCTTTTCTTTCATCAATTACTATTTGATGTGAACATATTTTTTTTATTTCTTCTATAGTTAGATTTTTTTCACTTTCTAGTGTCTTAAGTTTTTTATCAATTTTATTTATATACTCACTAAGAATTAATGTGTCATTGTTATCTTTTAAATATTTTTTTGAAATTAATAAAAGGTTATTTAGTTCGTAATAATTAGTTTTTTCTCTTATAGTTATAATTTGATTAATAAGTTCTTTTTTCTTTTTTAGTAAATTTAACATTTCTTTATTCATGATTTTCTTCCTTTCTTTGGTAATAATATACTCCTTTTTTGGTAATAAGTATAATGCATATTTTTAATGGCATCTATAACTTGTAGTTATTACAAATATAACTAATTGGTAATTTTTTAATTATTAATTTTGTTATATAATGTAACTAAGGGAAGTGATTATATGTATAAATCTAATGATAGCGAAGAAATTGCAAAGTTATTAAGTAGTTTTAATTATGATGAAAGTAAAAAAGAGGAAGTGTTAAAGAAGTATTATGATTTAATAAAAGTAGCTGACTTACATACTCATACTAATTATAGTGATGGAACAAACAGTCCACTTGAAGTATTGGAATTAGCAAAAAAATCAAATGTAGGTGTACTTTCTATAACTGATCATGATACGATTGAAGGAATTAAAAAATATAAGAATGTTTTACATAATGATGAGAGTTTGAAATTTGTTGATGGAGTTGAATTATCTGTTAAGGTTAATCATGGTAGAATGCATATTTTGGGATATGGAATAGATATAGATAATAAATATTTAAATGATAAATTATCGTGGATTAAGGAAAATAAGATTAATTCATTTTTGACAATTTATGAAGAAGTTAAAAGAGAATATAATTTAGAATTTAGTAATATAGAATTAGTTAAATTAATAGAAAGTGTGTATAATGAAGGAAATACTATTAATAGGGTTGATATTGCTAAGATGTGTGTAAAGTATGGGTATGCTAGTGATGTTAAAGATGCGTTTAATAAATATTTAATTACAGCTTATGAAAATACAAGAAAATATAGAAAAGGGATAAATTATAAAGAAGCGATAAATGTTATTAATTTGGCTCATGGGGTAAGTGTACTTGCACATCCAAAAAGTTTAGAACTTGATAAAAAAGAGTTTTTGATTTTGTTAAAAGAATTAATTAAGTGTGGGTTAGGAGGAATTGAAGTGTATCATTCAAGTCATACTAATGAAGAAATGAAGTTTTATAAGCAAGTATGCTTAGAATATAATTTATTTATGACTGTTGGAAGTGATTATCATGGAAATAATAAAAAGGACGTTAAAATAGGAAGTGGGGTAGATAATAATTTAAATATTAGTGTTTTAGAACTTAAAAGATTAAATAATAATAAAAAATAGTGTTCTTGTAAATTATAGTTTACAATATCTAATTTTTTTAATAGTATTTTTTTTTAAAATATAGTATATTTATATTGAGGTATGTTGTATGAAAAAGAAAAGAATGAAAGTAGGTCTTTTTATAGATAATTATTATCCTAATATAGATGGAGTTACAATGGTTGTTGATAATTTGGCTAGATGTTTAACAAAATATGCTGATGTTGTTGTAGTGTGTCCATATATTGATGGATGTGATGATAAAGGGTTTCCTTATAAAGTTATTAGGTTAAAAAGTTTAAAAGTACCTTTTACCTCTTATAAAATAGTTGATGTTTTTTGTAATAAAAGTGAACTTATTAATGAAGAGTTTGATATAATACATATACATTCTCCTTTTATATTAGGGCGTATTGGGATTAATCTTGCTAAGAAATTAAATATTCCTTGTATATCTACATTGCATACTAGGTTTGATTTTGAATTTAAAAGATTTGTTAAAAATGGAGCAATTGCTAAAAAAGTAGCAGGTGTTCTTATTAAATCTTTAAATAAGTGTGATTTATGTACTGTTGTTAATGATCCTTTGGTTCTTGAAGCAAGAAATTATGGATATAAAGGGAGAATTAGAATTGTTTATAATGGGACTGATTTGAAACCTGCAATTTTTAAGGGTATAAAAAAGGACATGATTAATGAAATGTTTAATCTTAAAGAAGAAGATAAAGTTATGATTTTTGTTGGTAGAATAATTGATATTAAAAATATATTTTTTATAATGGATGCACTTAAATTACTTAAGGATGATAATTTTTCTTTTAAAATGATTTTTGTTGGTGAAGGGCCTGATTATGAAAAACTTATTGATAGAGTAAAAGAGTATAATCTAGAAAACGATGTTATTTTGACTGGTAAGATAACAGATAGAAAACTTCTTTCATATATTTATAGGAGAAGTGACTTGTTATTATTTCCATCTTTGTTTGATACTTCAAGTTTAGTTAGAATAGAAGCTGCAGTTAATATGACACCAGGTTTATTTATAAGAGAGAGTATGGTTGGGTCAACAATTACTGATGGGGTTGATGGCTATTTGAGTGAATTAGATGTTAATTTATATAAGAATAAAATAATTAGTATTTTTAAGAATGAGAGTGAATTAAAAAAAGTCTCAAGAAATGCTAAAAAAAATTTAGGTGTTTCTTGGAGTGAAATTATTAAAAAGTATTATAAAATATATAATGAAGAAATAAGTATAAAAAAAGATTGCTAACTATAAATTATTAGCAATCTTTTATTTAACTTTCTAATAACTTTTTTTCTTTAATACTATTAAACTTATTAAAGATAAAATAGATAGAATTTCAATACCATATCCTTCATTTATACCAGTATTAGGTATTTCTGGATCTGGTTCTCCTTGACCTTTACCACCTTCAAATTTATAAACATAAGTTATAATAGTATCTTCTTTAGTATATTTACCATTTTCTTTACCTTCAACTTTAATTAAAACATAGTCAGTAATATCTTTTGCTTTAGTAATATATTCTGTTCCAGTTTGTTCTTCTGTAATATCACTATCTATTAAATTATTACCTTCTTCATCTACGTATTTAACAATAAGTTTACCAATAACTTTTTTATAGTAATATATAACACTCTCATTTTCTTCTTTTAATATACCATTTTTATTAGTTGGTTCGCTAACTAGTTCCCAATTATCAATATTCTTTGGACTAGTAGTATATTCTTCTCCTACAAATCCATTAATTATTGTTTCAGTTTCTAGTTCAATATCAGTTCCTTCAACTAAATATTTAACATTAACTGAAGTTTTAATTTTTTCATAATAAAATGTTATTATATTATTTTCTTCATCTAAAACTAATTTAATAGTTTCTTCTCCATTTAACTTATAGTTAGGGATATTAATATAAGATTCAGTTATTTCATCTCCTACTAAACCACTACCATTTTTACTATTTAATAATTCTTTATTAGTTCCTTTTTCTAAATAATTTACTACATATGTAGTATTTACTCCTTTAACTTCGATAGTTACAGTAGATGCATTAGATTTAACTTCTATTTTTTCATCATTATTATTAATAACAGTTGTTAATATATAGTAAGTAAAACTATCAGTTCCAATAAAGTTCTTTTTAGGAATATATGTGAATGAACCATCACTATTTAAAGTTAAGGTACCATTTTTAACATTATTAACTAGAATAACTTTATCAGTTAAACTTTTAGCTTCATCTTTCTTTTCACTCTTATAATCATTCTTTCTTACACCAGTTGTTTTATCTGTTGTTAAAGTTTGATTACGATTTACTGTATAATTATCATCTTTTGTAACTGCAGGAATTACTACAGTTGGGTCATCTAATTTAATATTTAAAGGATTAGATTCAGAATAGAATGGGTTTCCATCTACTGCTTTACCTGTTAATATGGCTCCATCATTAGTAAACATGCTTCCATAATAATCTTCCTTAGCATCAATTCTAAATGTTAAAGAACTATTATCATTTGCATTTAAATCACCTATTAACCATGTTATAACAGTTTCTTCATTATCATTTTTACTAACGATTAAATTATTTCCATATTTATTTGTATTTTCATCAATTTTAGTTTTAGCTCCATAATTATCAATTAAATATTGTTCATTAACATTGAATGTTTTAGGAACAACATCTACTACTTGAACATCTGTAGCTATTTTATCAATCTGCTCACTTATTAAAGTAAATATACTATTTAAATCTGATGCTTTACTAGCAGAATAGTATTTACCTTTATTTCCAGCTAAATTAGTTAAAAAACTCTTAGCTTTATCATTAACCATAAATCCAATAGTATAAACTTTTCCATTAAATTTAGCAATTTCTTCTAAAGCTGCTTCACTAGGTTTTTTACCAATGTTTTCTGTACAAGAAAGTATACTACATCTGTATAGAAGAGTATTATCGTATTTATCATAATAGTTATGATAATAAACATAATCCTCCCAGTAACCATTTATATCTCTTATACCATCTTCATGTTGATCTTCATTTCCTGCACCATGTCTATTTCCGTTTTCATCAGTATAAAAAGTTGGTTCCCCATCTGAAAGTATAATTAAACTCTTATCCTTAGCATTTTCACTGAACATCCCGTTAGCAGTTTTTATACCAAGTTGAATATTGGTTCCACCATCAGCTTTTACTGAATTGATACAATTTTTTACATCAGTAAGATTTGTGCTTAAATCACATTTCTTTGATATTTCATCTGCATAATATACAACGCCTACTTTAATCTTTCCCTTATTAGAAGGTTTAAGTAGTTCTTCTGCTAATTTAATTGCAGATGATTTTAATTCAGATAGTTTATTATTCTCACTCATGCTTCCAGAAGCATCAAGTACTAAAACTACCTCTTTTTCTGATGAATAGATATTGAATGAATTACCATTAACATTTAAGTTAATTAAAGCACTTCTTCCATCTTCTCCCTCACCAGTTACTACTTTTGCAGTCTTTGTAAATTTAACTTCACCTGGATTAGTTTGAGCAGTAACTTTTCCAGTAAAGAAACTAAAAGCAACAACAAAAATAGTTAAAGTTCTAAAAACTTTTTTCATTTTACCAAAACCCTTTCCATCGAATAATCTTCGATAGGTCTATATATTATACATAAATTTATAAAAAGTCAATATAATTTGTTAATTATGTTAATACTTTTTAGAAAATTCACCATATTATTAGTTGAATTTTCACCAAATGATTTTGTATAAATTATATAAAATGAGATTTTTATTATGCATAATAAAGATATGCTAGTACTTGTTCATGACATAATAAATGGTTTAACTAATAAGCCTTCTAATAATTCATCATCTTCCAAACAAATTGATTTTTTTAAAACTTTAAGAATACATTCCTGTTATTAGAATAACACATTTTCAAGATATTTATCATGAGTATGTTGTTTTTAATCTCAAAATGAAAGAACTTGATAAAAATGATTATATGACACTTTATAGTTTAAATTTAAATTTTTATAAATGATCTTAATTTTTGATTATAGGTAATTATTATGTTTTATTATATTAATTTAATATGAAGTTAAAGTTCTTTATAATTTGATAATAATTTAAAAAAATAGTTTCTTGACTAAATGTTTGGAAACTATTTTTATTATATTATAGATTAAATGGTAATTTGTTTTTATAGGTAAGGGATAAATATTAGTAGAATTAATTTTATATTCTAATAAAACTGACATGTTGACTACTATGTTATATGATTTCTTAATATTGTGTGTAAAAAAAGTATTTATTACCATTTGATTGAATAAAAGGATAGTTGATATTTGTTACATTAATTGTTCTTCATTTCATCTATTCTTTTATTAGTGGATTAAAATTTTCAATGGCTTTAACTAGTTTTGGATGTTCAATAACAAAGTGTATTGTTGGATTAGAACTTTTTGAAATAATTACATAATGATTTTTGATAAATGTTATTGTTATATTTTTGAATGTTTTATTGTTAATGTAGTATATTTCATAATTATTTATTTTTGTTCTATATTCATTGGTCTGTTTTAAATGTTTCATATATTCTTTATAAGTATAAGTTATCTTTTTATTTATGAATAAATTATTTAGTGAAAGTGATGGAGTATCATTTTTAAATTCGTTTTCTTTTATTACATAAATATAATCGTTTACTTTATTTTTTTTGAAAATATTATTCATATATTTTAATTCTTCATTCTTATATTTAATTATTTTGTCAATGTCAGCTTTTTCTAGTTTATTTCTTTTTAATATTTTAATTAGTAGTTCATCTGTTATTGTAAATAAAGGTAGTGCTGAAAGATATCTTGTTCTATCACATATTATATTTTCATCTTTTTTAAGAAATAATTTATATTCTCTTATATTATTTTCTTTATAGATTTCCATAAGTGGTTTTGCTTTTTTAAGAAGTAAATCACTTTTTTCTTTATAGTATCTAATTTCATTTTTATTAGTGGTTAAATAATACATTCCTTTATTATGATAAACTTTAATACATTCCCCAGTTAATGCTACAGTTCCTGAAACATAGTCTAAATGACCATATATACTGTTTTTTGAATCCTTTAAATAATATGGAGATATTTGTCCAGTCATATAAATAGGTATCCAACTTTCTAGTCCTAACATCATTTCATTAAAAGGCCTATCAACATTATGAATAATATTTAAGTGGTGTCCTTTTTTTAAACACATAGCTATCCCAAACATCCATTTTTTACCAAATTCAGTATCTTCTGCCATATCTTCCATTGGCATATCACTACACATGAAAATATCTTCTTTTGACTTTGATAAAACAGTTGCTTTAAAGAAATTAAGTTCTCCATTTTTCATTTCTTCAAGTCCATAATAATGTCTTGTTTTTGCTTTATAAAAAGGAATATTAGGAACTTTTAATTTATCAAACTTTATTACTTTTATGTAGTCATCTAAATTAAATGAGTCAAGATTATATAAAAAATCAGCTACTTGGCTTTTAACTGGAGTTGTTCCACTTGTTAACCAAGCAAATAGAGTATTATAAAATTTATTATTTGCTAAGTCACTTTTTTTGCAACCAGCAATAGCAGATAGGTTATTTATATCATCAGGACTTTTATATCTGTTAAAAATATAAGTACATATTTTATTAGAAAACTCTATTGGATTAGATGGTCTTGCTTTACCATATCTAATTCTTGAAATATGTGAGGCATCAAATACAATATATTTTGACATTTCATGAGTATTTATATTAAGTGATGTTATTAAAGTATTTAGATTATTGCTAAAATTAGTATAGTCAAAGTCATCATTTTGAAATGTACTATTAAAGTCATTTACTATTTTATCTAGAGTAAATTTGCTTTTTCCTTTTTCTTTGGCAATATTAAAAAGAGCTGTTGTTAACTTTTCATACTGTTCACTATTTTTTATAGGAGTTCTTTCACCACTTCTATATCTACTTATAACTGATCCAGTTAATCCTGATTCTATTGACAATTTTCTTGCGGTGCAGTCTAATTCTTTTAAATATCTGTTTAAAACCTCATTAAATTTCATAACTTATCACTTCCATAAATACTATTATACTATATTTTTTTAATTATAAAAATAAGTTTCCACTAAAAGCATTGTTTTTTAAGACAACTTTGTTGTCTTGTTTGTTTTTTTAACTTATAATAATAAATAGGAAGGAGGATACAATTTTATGAAGATTGGCAAATTTAATATTTCTAAAAAAAATCTTATTGTAATTGGTATCGCTGTTGTTTTTATTATTGGATGTATTTTTATAGTTAATAAAGGAGATAATAAAGGCTTGTTTTATAATCCTGATAAAAATATAAAAATAGTAAAATCAGAGGCCAGTAAAATAGAACTTGAAGATTATCAAACAAATGAGTTTTCTATTAAAAAACCAAAAGGATGGAAAGTTGATACAATTGGTGATTATATTCACTATACGATTAGAGTATATAATCCTGATAATCCAATCTATCAATTTTTCTTCAATATGAAATCTGAAGGTTATAACAAATCAGAAGATGCTAAAAGATGGCAACAAAAATACTATCCAAATGATATGTTTGCTAAAACTAGTGTAATAGCTACTAAAGATACTTTAGGATTTTATAAAATATTTAATGATTTAGGTACTTTGAATAATACGGCTGCATTTACATTCCCAACTTTAACAGATTTTACTGTAAGTGAAAATCTAGGTAAAGGCAGTTTAGGTGGAGATATGTTAAGGGCAACATTTAAAGATGCTAATGGCAAAGAAGGTGAATGAATATTTACTGCTTATGTATATGATGTAGGTACTTATTATGTTTCAGAAAATATAATTTCTGGAAAACAAATAGATATACAATACTTAAATGTGTATGATACGATTTTTATTACCACACCAAAAGATGAATTTATAGATTGGGAAGATATACTAAATACTATTTGTTCTTCACTTAATTTTACAGATACATTTATAAATGGATTTAATCAACAACAAGATGCCGTTATGAAAAATTTCCAGCAAATTAGAGCAATAGGTAATGAGATAAGTGATGGAATAATGGATTCATGGAATAAAAGAAATACATCTTTTGATATTATGAGTC
>ERZ824488.135-NODE-135-length-98171-cov-14.309939_pt1 | contig 98171 bp, 92 predicted proteins | sample MGYA00519936_ERZ824488 | MGnify/ENA primary metagenome ERZ824488 (study PRJEB31778, sample SAMEA3449153) | human gut metagenome | biome: human gut; feature: human-associated habitat; material: faeces | place: United Kingdom | collected 2010/2012 ...
GCACCTCCTCCGGCAGAGAATCCATAAAGGCCTGAGCCTGATCCGATTCCGTCAGATAGTAGCCCCAAAGCACCTGGGGAGTATACAAAATCACTTCCGTCTCCAGCTCTTCCAGCGTACTATAGGTTTCATACACCAAAACGTATTTTCCCCAGTTGGCCTGCTGCTCCGGAGATCTTTCTATCACCGGGGTGGCGGCGGCAGACACAAACACCGTGTTGGGGGAAAAATAGTTGGGGTATGCATTCTCGTTCCAGCCCATGGACTGATACATCCCCACGATCCGATAGTCTACCTCCGGGGGCTCCTGCCGGGCTTCGCAATCCGTTTGCAAATACCAGGGTTGTGTGCCTTCCGCGTTGATATATCCGTCACCCAGTTTTACCTCCGCCCTGTGGAGCCGCAAGGGCAGAGTATCCCCTACGGAAAGGCCGTATGCTTCCGCCAGCTCCCCGCTGATGATGCACACCGGCTCCGTATCCCCGGGGAGGACGTGCCTCCCGGCAATGATCTGGGCAGCCTTGGAGGCAAAGGGCAATATGCTTCTTGAATTCCGGGTGGTGACCACGGCAAGACCGTTGACCGACTCCCGGCAGTTTTGTATGATGTGGAACCAGCGGTCCCCCTCCTCCGCTCCCAGGCCGCTGGATTGCAAAAAGGCTTCCCGGCTGCTCACATCCAGCGCTTCCTTCCCGGACAGACGGATAAAGACGTTCTTTGAAAAATCAGAATCGGAAGTAAGGTGCATCTGCAGCACTTCTTTGCCCCCGATCGCCTTTTCCTGTTCCTCCTCCGTCCAGGAATATGTCTCTGTATCTGTAACCATTTGCCCGTCCGGGAAAATGGTATACCGTTCCCCCAGAATGTTTTCAAATATTTGCGAGGCATGCCACGCTTCCCCGTAAAGCAGGCACCTGTCCCCCACCTTCAGCCCTGTGGGGTTTTCGGGCTCACAGACGAAAGTCACATATACTTTCTGTTCCGCCAGCTTGCTCAGAGCCGACAGAGTCTCCGTATCGGCTAATGCACGATCGATACGGCACACATACACATAGCTGAGATCATATATATAGTTGGGTCTTTCGTCCGGATCACCCAGCCAGGTCGACTTACTGGGGCCGATATATTCTTCGGAAAACGGATCTCCTCCTGTGCTGTTTTGGATCATCTCCAGAACCGTGCAGTCCAGCACCAGTTTTTTATACTGCTTTTCCCACTTCATTTTCCCTTCTTCGATATCGTAATATCCTTGTCCGGGAATTCCGATGGATTCTATATATTTCGCTTTGGAACGCAGGGGTTGAATCCCCGGAGCATAGCCCGCATAAGTCCTTCGGTCGTCCCGGGAAAGGTAGGGATTCTCCATAAAGCTGCGCACGGCAGATTCATAAACGGAGTCGTCCACCTCCCAGGTCACCCAGGAAGCACCGGTAGATTCATCGTAAAGCGTGCCTGCCGTTGCAAACTGTTTTAAGCCGGATACCAGGGGCACCGTTTGAAACATGCCGGTAACGGATTCTGCCGTTACTTTTGCGGAATAAAAAAGGCAGCAGGCAACGGAAAGCAATACCGTAGCTGCCGCCAGCAAAACAGCCATAAGAGGGACTATACGGTTTCGAAAGAACAGTTTCAGCGACAGGCCGGTCATATGCGCCCTCCTTTATTTACAGAATATGGAATATATTTGTGACTGTAGCATATATACACATATTCGTCAATACCGTGTATACGTATATGGTAAAGGTAAAGGGGAGGAGATCCCTCCTCCCCTCTTTCAAATGTTTAAATTAATACAATTCTCGGATGGATTCCGGATAAAGGCAATACTTTCCTCCCGGGCAGTCGTATGTATTGGTATACTTATATGTGCATTTGGTACAACGTTTTGTAGTTGTATGCTGTCCGTTATTATGAGGTGTTGTATAGGTGCTCAGTTGATGATTTTCGTTACTCTCCACCGTGTGACTCAATTTATATCGCCCACAATCACAGGTCCAGCCTTCTTCAACGATTTTTTTATGCTTTGATGCATCTATAGAGTCCCATTTTGTTGAAAAGGTTTTTTTAGGTTTTCCGACATCAATTGAATGATCACACGCCACATCTTCTGCCGCATGGGTCGCAAAGGGGAGGATGCATACGCTTAATACCAACAATACTGTCAAGGCTAAAGAAATACGTTTTTTCATTAAGTTGTTTCTCCCTTCTGTTTTTGTATTCAGAGCCCGGTCTCCGCCTATACTATACATAAGCCTTGTTGCGTTGTCAACAATATTTTGCATTAAATAGCATAAAACAAGAAAAGTATTTACACTATATTTGTACTTTGCTAAAATCATTACATCAAAAGGATTGCGAATACTACATGAAACACGAAATTACACAAACACAAAGCTATTTCAAAAAGGGGAGCGCGACCCTGTGCATCCTGGCCCTGCTTCGCCAGAAGCGCATGTACGGATATGAACTGACGCAGGCGCTGATCTCCATCAGCGAAGGCAAGTTCGTTTTGCCGGAGGGCACCCTTTACCCCATCCTGTACCGGCTGGAAGATTACGGCTATCTGATCCCTCACCGGGAACCGGCCGGCCGGCGCATGACGCGGGTGTACTACACGCTTTCTGCAGCAGGGGAAGCTTATTACGCCCAGCTGTTGGAGGATTATACTTCTATCCACGCCGGTGTGGAAAAAATTCTTTCTTGCAAATTGGAGGATGACGCATGAAACCCCGTAAGCTCTATTATCGGCACGTTCGCAAAGCCCTTCCCCCCGGAGGAAAGCGGCGGAAGGAGTATTTGCAAACCCTGAAGGCACGCATGGAAGAATGCCTGCCCCAGGATGCTTCCTACGAAGAATACTGCCAGGCCCTGGGGAAGCCGGAAGAGCTGGCCGACGCCTACCTGGCCGATATCGGCTGCGCAGAGACCAACCGCCGGATGCGCCAGTCCCGGCTGGCTTTGGTTCTTGTGTGCGGGCTGATCGTGGTGAGTCTTATTGCTTTGGTTCTTACCATCTGGTATATAATCGTGGATAACAAAAAGTGGCAGGGTGATTATTCCATAATTATTGAGCCGCCTATTGAATGTCCTACTATCCCTGAAACAGATTCTACTATCGGAGACTGATATGAAAAAGCATCTTTCTTTTTGCCTTGTTGTACTTTTCCTGTTAATGTTGTTGCCAGTCTGCCCGTCCAGAGCAGAAGTTGCCGCTCCTGAAATTGTTTATTTTGAAGATGGCAGCTACATAGTTTTTACAGTGGAAGAATATTCCATCCGAGCAGCAAACACTAAATCCGGAATCAGGAACGGCAAACTTTATGATCCTAACGGCGGAGCTGTTGCTACTCTGACAGTACATGGCACCTTCCGCTATGACGGGACCACCGTAACCTGCACCGCCTCCAGCTATACCTACCAGATCCACAACAGCAGCTGGAGCTTTTCTTCCGGCTCAGCCAGCAAGTCCGGCAACACCGCCACGGCCAAGGGGACCTTTGCCCGCAAGGTGCTGGGTATCACCGTTGACAGCAAGACCCTGACGGTATCCCTTTCATGCGATAAAAACGGAAATCTTTCCTGAACATAAATAAGGACCGCCGGAATTCGGCGGCCTGTTTTTTATTCCAGCTGCCCGGGCAGCTTTTCTTTTATTTTGGGCGGGAACTGCGCATCAAAAGCCTCAAAGGCCTTCGGGTCATTCCAGGCAACAAAATACCCGGCCGGATCCTTATAGGTGCCGGATACGCCCTGCAAAAAGCCCCGGGCGGGGCTTTTTTAGTATGCACAGGCGGCAAAGGGGTGCACCCCGGCGAGGAATCTTCGCCGCTTTGCCCGGCACACCGCCTCAGCGTAAGGACAGCTTGCACTTCAAAATGATCTCTTGAATGGGGAGGGCTCCCTGGGCGGAAATTTGCTCCAACAATCGTTCGGTAGCGAGCTTGCCCACCTCTATGATGGGCTGTTCGATAACGCTGATCGGAGACGTTGCAAAGGGAGAAAAATGATAGGTATCGTATCCGGCAATCGTGAAGCGATCGGAAAGTGGAATGCCCTGCTGATAGCAGCCGCAGAGGAACTCCCCCATCAGTACGGTTGCAGCGATAAAGATTGCGGTTTTTTCCTTCTGGCTTTCTGTGTTGGCAAGTTGCAGGATATCCTGGATCTGCTCGACATGCTTTGCTTGCTGTGATCCGAGCAGGGAAATCAGCTTGTTGTTTTCTATCAGAAAAAGGGTGCTCTGCACGCCTTGTCCGCTATGCCTTTGGCAGGTCTGCTCTGCCGTACGCTCCCGGTCTGTGATGGTGCTGCTCTCGTCGTGTCCGGAGGTGGAAACAATCAGGATCCGCTTGAATCCGGAAGCAATCAGATGCTCGATCAAAAGCTCCGTGGCCTCGCTGTGATTGATGTATACGGAGTCAATGCTGCGATGATTTTTTACCCGCGAGGTCAAAACCACCGGGCAGCGCGTTTCGTTCACATGCAGATAATAATCAGAGTTATATCCGCTGCCGGCGAGCAGCCCCTCCACCTGCTGATCCAGCAGCTCGTTGACCAGGCTGATTTCATGCTCCGGATTCCCGTTTGTATTGACGACGATCAGCTGCTTGTCATGCTTCGCCGCCGTTGTGGAAACCGATCCGATGATATACGGCGCCAAAACGGCGGTCATGTCGGAAAGCACCAGGCCAATCAGACCGCTTTTAAAAGTCTTCAGGCTGTTTGCCAGCTTGTTCGGGCGGAAATTTGCGCATTCAATCTCTTTTTTGATGCGCTGCTGGGTTTCCTTGGACATGTACTGATACTTGCCGTTCAGATAGCGGGAAATGGTTGTTTTGGAAACACCGACTCGATCGGCAATATCGCGAATGGTAATATTGTTCTTGTTTTGCATATTCTCCCCTGCTGCTCCTACCGATTATTCTGTAACCAATCGTTCCTGCAAGATATTATAACAAATATATCCAAAGAATTCAATGAAATTACAGCGAGGCCCCGGTATATTCAAAACCCACCGTTCGCCTGAGAAGGAGGGGTCAATCTTCTTCCGACAACCCAAGCTCAAGATACGCCTTTTCAAACATCCTGAAGGTGGTATATTCCCCTTTCAGAATGTGGTTTTCCCGCATATCCCGCTCCTTCTGCTCCCTGGCACGTGCTTTTTCCAGGACTTCGGGAGCGTCCTTGTGAGGGACGACTACAACGCCGTCCTGATCGGCAAACACCAGATCGCCCGGACATACGCGCACGCCCCCTATCACGATCGGATGATTAATAAGCCCCGGGCAGCACTTGGTCGTCGCCTTTATACTCAGACCCGTGGAAAAGACCGGGAAGCGCATCGCTTCGATGGCGACGGAATCTCGGTTGCAGAATTCCATCACAATCCCCTCTGCGCCCCGTGCCTTCAGAGACGAGGCCATCATCTCTCCGAACATGCCGCCCGCCTCGTCATGAAAGCCGTTTACCGCCACAAGCACATCGCCCGGCCCGGCCATGGAGATCGCCTTATGCAGCATCACATTATCCCCAATGCCGCAGACAACCGTCAGCGCATTGCCGCAGGTGCGTGCGCCTTTCCAGACGGCACGGATGCGGGAGTACAGCGCACCGTCCTTGTACGGCATGCTTTCCAGTATCGAGGCGCTTTCGCCGATCTGCCGATAGCCTTCTATAATGGCGGGGTCATTTTTTTCATAGTGCTTGATAACGTCGTACATCTGTTTTTACTCCTTTTTTCTGGTGTCGCACGGGGACGGCCGAGTGTCCGTACCCTTCGCTATGGTAGATAAAACGGGCCCTTCCGCTTTAAGTTTTTCCGTTTGCAGCCCATGGAAGACGGCGGGATATGCGCCTTGTTTTAAAAACGCCTCTGTATCTTTTGAAAATTTACACACGGACTACTTGACAATTCCTCCTGGCAAGCATATTATATATCCATGTTAACCGATAAACAAGATGTTTTTTCTTGAAATGCTAATATTTTTTCATTTAGTCGCCGATTTCAAATAATCCAGCATAGTACAGGGTGTTTTATGAGTCGGTGTTCTTTTCAAATTGGTTAACCGATTAACATTTTGAAATCATTGGGCACATTCTATGGCTCAATAAGTAAAAGGAGGAAACAAACAATGCTGTCAAAGAGAAAATGGCTCTCGGTACTTGCGCTGCTACTGATCGTTCTGATGTTGTTCGGTTGTGCGGGCCAAAAGGTGCCGGAGCAGAGCAAGCCTTCGGATGATCAGCAGGCCAACGGATCTGTACCAACTACATTTTGCGGCATGAGCGGCGGCGGCTCCCAGCCTGTCAGGAGTGCGAAGGATTCGTTGGTGTTCCGTATCAATGCGGAGATCGCCACGCTGGATCCCCACAAAACGTCCGGCACGGGCAACGAGCGCTTTGTGCAGTATCAATTCTATGAGTCCCTCTTTCGAATCGAAAACTTTGAAGGCTCTCCGGTATCTGAGGTGAACAATGCGCTCTGTGAATCCTATGAGTATGTTGACGATGCAAATACGGTTTTGCAGATCCATATCCGCAAGGGCATCAAGTTCCATTGCGGGGAAGAGCTGTCCGCCGATCAGGTTGTGTATTCTCTGGAGCGCGCAAAAGCGTGCGGTTACTCCAGCGTTATCACGAACTTCATCGACCACGTTGAGAAAACCGATGACTACACGCTGAACATCCATTTAACGCAGCCATACGGTGCGATTCTTCGTGTCCTCGGCACCGGCCAGCTTTCGATCGTCTGCCAGAAGCACTGTGAGGAAGAAGGCGACGAATTCGGGCGCAAACCCTGCGGCACCGGCCCCTATGTGCTGGACGAATGGATTGCAGGCGATCACATCTCCTTCCACGCATTCAAGGACTACTGGCGGGGCGAGGCAGCGATCACCAACGGAAAGTTCGTGGTCATCACGGATAACAACGCTTCCCTGATCGCAATGGAAAACGGCGAGGTGGACATCACCCAGACGCTGAGCGGCTCCGATCTCCCGCTGATCGAGGCGAACCCGGATCTGGCGCTGAAGTTCTCCGATACCCTCTGCGCCGGCGGTCGATGCATCCTGTTCAATACGGAGGATCCTTCCGGCGTATTCTCCGATGTACGCATGCGCAAAGCCGTTGCCTACGCCATTGACCGGCAGGCAATCATTGATCTGGCCTATGACGGTATCGGGGAACCGGCTTTGCTCACGATGATCGAAACGATGCCGGAATATCCCACCGATTGGGAAGGTATTCCCTATGACCCTGCAAAAGCCAAGCAGCTTGTCATTGACGCCGGGTATCCGGATGGCGTGACCGTTAAGATCCCGACAATTGATTCTGCGATTTACTCCAAGGCAACGATTGCACTTCAGGATCAGCTCGCCGAGGTGGGCATCACTCTTGAGATCGAGCTGATAGAACGTGCCGCCTGGAACCAGAAGATCCTGACCGAAAAGGACTATGGCATCACTTACTGGGCGATTGTTCTGGACTACGACGATGCAGATGCGGCGCTGTATAAGTTCAGCAGTAAGAACAGCAGCAACTACTGGAACCTGAAGAACGAAGAGCTGGACGAGCTTCTTGACAAGGGCCGTACCCTGGAGATTGGCGAGGAAAGATCCGCTATTTACCGCAGGGCGCTGGAGATCATCGACAACGAGGAAGTTGCGGTCGTCCATGTTCAGAATCCGCCCCGCAATGTTGCGCACAACGCAAAGCTGATGTGTGTCGTAGCGAGTCCAGAGCAGAAATACTACTTCTATAACTGGTACTGGGCCGACTGACAATTCCTGTAAAAAACACGATGGACGGGGGTATTTTTTACCCCCGTCATGAAAGGAGCAGTACGGTATATGCTGAAGTATATTTTAAAACGACTCTTACTTCTCATACCCGTTATCATCGGCATTTCATTTATCATCTTCAGTATCATGCAGCTTACGCCGGGCGATCCAGCTCGGGAGATCCTGGGGGAAACCGCCACCCAGGAAGCGGTCGATGCCCTGCGCGAGGAAATGGGCTTGAACGACCCCTTTCTGCTGCAGTACGGACGTTATATGTGGAATGCGATCCGCGGAGACTTCGGCACCTCCTACCAAACGGGACAATCGGTCATCAAACAAATTTTGGAACGCTTTCCCACAACGATCTACCTGGCAATCGGAGCGACATTGGCGGCGATCCTCATCGGTATCCCCGTCGGATTGATCTCGGCAGTCAAACAGTATTCCATCATTGATGACGTCAGCACGATTTTTTCCATGGTCCTGACGGCAGTTCCAAACTTTTGGCTGGGTCTGGTGCTGATGCTGACGCTTTCCCTGAAGCTCAAATGGTTTCCCGCCTATGGGGCCACCTCGTTAAAGCACTTTGTATTGCCCTGGATCACACTCTCCTGCATGACTCTGGCGGTTCTGATTCGCATGACACGCTCATCCATGCTGGAAGTCATTCGCCAGGATTACATCCGTACCGCACGTGCAAAAGGTGCAAAGGAACGCAGGATCGTATTCCATCATGCGCTGCGCAACGCACTACTGCCTGTCATTACGGTTATCGGCACGCAGCTGAGCGTTCAGCTTGGCGGTGCAATCATCGTGGAAACGGTGTTTTCCATTCCGGGTCTTGGAACGATGATTATCAGCGGCATCAAAACAAAGGATATTCCGGTCGTCATGGGAGGCGTCATGTTCATCGCCCTTGTCGGCGGGTTGGTCAATCTGCTGGTCGATATCCTGTATGCCTATATTGATCCGCGGTTAAAGAGTCGGTATGTCGGAACAAAGCGCACTCGAAAACTACTGAATCCCCCAAAAAGGAAGTGACGGGCGATGCGTAAAGAAAAAAAGCAGATTAAAAACAAAAAAAAACGTTCCCGCGGAGGCATGATTTGGTATCGCTTCTGCAAAAACAAACTTGCCGTCATCGGATTGATTCTTTTAATCATCATGGCGATCCTGGCCATCATTGCACCGCTGATTGTTTCCTATGAGACGGCCACAAAGCAGAACGCTTTGCTGCGCATGAAGCCGCCGTCTGCGGATCATATTTTCGGAACGGATCCCTATGGGCGCGACGTATTTGCACGCATTATCTGGGGTGCACGAACCTCGCTCTCGGTCGGCGTCGAAACGGTCTTTTTTGCGCTGCTCATGGGCGGCATAATCGGCGCCGTCGCCGGATATTTCGGGGGACGAGTCGATGACATCCTGATGCGCTTTATGGACATCTTGCTTGCGATCCCCAGCCTTGTGCTTGCCCTCTCTATTGTAGCGGCGCTCGGCACCTCACTGACCAATCTGATGCTGGCGCTGGCAATCGCCCGAACGCCGCAGTTTGCCCGTGTCGTTCGCGCTTCCGTTATGCCGCTGCGCGATATGGAATATGTGGAAGCCGCACGGGCCTGCGGCACAAGCACCATGCGCATTCTTCTCAAACACATCATCCCCAATGCTTTTGGCCCGATCATCGTCCAAACGACCATTCAGATCGGCAATGCGATTTTGAACATCTCGAGCCTTTCCTTTGTCGGCCTCGGCATCCGGCCGCCGGCACCGGAATGGGGCTCCATGCTCGCCGACGTCAAGGATTATATGCGTCAGGATCCGCTGCAGGTTCTTGCCCCCGGTATTGCGATTATCTTGACCGTTTTTGCCTTCAACCGTATCGGAGACGGCCTTCGGGACGCTCTTGATCCGAGACTGAAAAACTGAAAGGAGGCTTCTGCCCATGGCTGAAGAAAAACAAGCGGCTGTGAACCCCGTCTTAGAAGTATCCGATCTCGAAGTCGTCTATCGAACGGACGAAGAAACCGTCTATGCTGTTAACGGTTTGAGCCTGAAGGTGAACGCAGGAGAAACCTTGGGGCTGGTCGGAGAGACAGGCGCTGGCAAGACCACGCTTGCGCTGAGCATCATGAAGCTGCTACCCGATCGGATAGGCTTCATCGAAAAAGGTACGATCCTCCTGGACGGCATCAACGTCACCAAAGCCTCTCCCAATGCCATGCGTGATCTGCGGGGCGAGGTTGTCTCCATGATCTTTCAGGATCCGATGACCAGTCTGAATCCGGTGGTGACGATCGGAGAACAGATCGGCGAGATATTGGATCTGCATAAAACGAACCTGTCAAAAAAAGAGCGTGATGAGCGCGTAGACCAGATGCTGGAAATGATCGGCATATCGCCGGATCGCAAGGGAGAATACCCTCATCAGTTTTCGGGTGGCATGAAGCAGCGCATCGTCATTGCAATGGCGCTTGCCTGTGAACCGATGGTGCTACTGGCCGATGAGCCGACGACGGCGCTGGACGTGACCATCCAGGCACAGGTTCTTAACATCATGAACAGCCTGAAGGAACGCTTCAAAACGGCGACGATTTTCATCACGCACGATCTTGGTATCGTTGCGCAGACATGTGACAAGGTAGCGGTCATGTACAGCGGCGAGATTGTGGAGTATGGCACGCTTAGGCATATCTTCTCGGAGGGTGCGTTCCACCACCCCTATACGGTCGGACTGTTCAACTCTATCCCGAACATCAAGTCGGATGCGCCTAGGCTCAGCCCGATCAGCGGCATGATGCCGGATCCTACAATTCCCTTCAAGGGTTGTCGCTTTGCGGAGCGCTGTGGACATTGCAGCCAACGATGCAGGAACGAAAAGCCGCCTTACATCGATAAGGACGGGCATCATGTGCGGTGCTTCCTTTTTGCAGAGGAGGAAACGCCCGGAAAAACGGAGGTGCAGGCATAATGAGTACGCCGTTAATCGAAACGAAGCATCTGAAAAAATACTTCGACACGCCGCGGGGAAAGCTGCATGCGGTGGATGATATCAGCATTTCGATTGAGCGTGGAAAGACGCTTGGAATCGTAGGCGAATCCGGCTGTGGAAAAACCACACTGGGACGTGTGTTGCTCCGGCTTATCCCGGCCACCTCCGGCCAGGTCTTTTACAACGGGGAAGATATTCTTTCTTACGACAGGCATCAGATGAAGGAAATGCGAAAGAAGATGCAGATCATCTTTCAGGATCCGTTCTCTTCGCTGAATCCCCGGCTTTCCGTTACCAATCTGATCGCCGAGCCGATGAAGGTGTGCAAAACGGTAAAAACACGGGCGGAGCTGCAGGATCGTGTAAAAGAGCTGATGCAAACGGTGGGCCTTGCCGAACGGCTAGTCAATACCTATCCCCACGAATTGGATGGTGGCCGCAGACAGCGCATCGGCGTTGCACGGGCGCTCGCCGTCAACCCGGAATTCATCGTCTGCGACGAACCGGTATCTGCGCTTGACGTTTCGATCCAGGCGCAAATACTGAATCTTCTGATGGATTTGCAGGATCAGATGAACCTGACCTACATTTTCATCACCCACGATCTTTCGGTTGTCAAGCACATCAGCGACAATATCATGGTCATGTACCTGGGGCAATGCGTGGAGTACGCAAAGACAAGCGAGCTGTTCAAAAATCCCATACACCCGTATACGAAGGCGTTGCTCTCCGCCATTCCTCTTCCGAGCATTGCTCCCGAGGATAGGATGAAGGATATTATCAAGGGTGAGATCGTAAGTCCCATCAATCCGCCCGCAGGCTGCCGTTTTGCGGCAAGATGCCCGTATGCTTCAAAAAAGTGTATGGGGCAGGATATCCCGCTCCATGCCCTCTCCGATGCGCACAAGGTGGCCTGTGTCCTTTATGACAACGACTAGCACGAAAGAAGGAAAAGAATGAAAAACAAGCTACACAGAATGACATGGAAGGAAGTCCGCAGTGCATTTGCGATGGATCCGGTCATTGTCATACCCATGGGCTCCATGGAGGTTCACGGCCCTCATTCCATCGTTGGCGATTATTACGCTACGGAGGTGATCGCAGACCGTGCTGCGGAGCTAACCGGCGCATATACGCTTCCCATTGCGCCGTTTGGCTGTTCCGAATACTTCCGTGATTTTCCCGGAACGATTTCGGTACGCCCGGAAACGTTGATCCACTGGCTGCGGGACGTTACGGACTGCCTCTTTGAACACGGAGTCACTAAGATCCTGTTTTTGAACGGCCATGCAGGGAATGCATATCCGGTGGAATGTCTGTGCCGTGAGATTCGCCGGGAAAAGCGGATCCTGACGGGACGCCTGGATATCTGGCAGATGATCCCCGCCGAGGTTAAGAAGGAGGTCTATGGGGATCGGATCCACAGCGTTGGACATGGCGGCGGGCCAGTCGATACCGTCATGAAATACCTGGTTCCGGACGAGATGCGCATGGATCTTGTTGAAGAAGAAACGCTTTTGCAGCAGTGGGAGCAGTTTCCGATGAAAGGCCTCGGCAAGACGGAGGTCTGCGGAATGCCGGCATTTTTGCCGTTCAACATGGCCGATATGTCCAAGCAGGGTTCCCTTGGGGATCCGTATATTGCGGATGCGGAGGGCGGCAAGAAGATTGTCGATGCACTGGTGGACGTCACTGCGGCATATATCCGGCTGATGCAGCAATCCGATATGCATCTGGATAAGCCGCAGGCATGATTATGGAGGACTATACTGATGTTTGAAAGAAAAAAGATTGGATCGCACGTGCCAAAGATCGATCCGGAGATCATTAAGGGATTTTCGATCCACGATACGGCGAAAATCTCTGATTCCATGGCAAAATACGGGACCTTGCGCAACATCCGTCCGTTGTCAAGGAGTATGCGTATCTGTGGACGGGGGATTACGGTATCCTGCGAACCCGGCGACACAAAGAGCATCCTGGAGGCCGTCGAAACGGCGGAGCCCGGGGATATACTGGTCATAGCCGCCGGCGGCAGGACGGGGCTTGCTTCGATAGATCGCAGCATAGTAAACGCAGTCAAGGCAAAGCAGCTTGCCGGAATCGTACTGGATGGGCAGGTTCGAGATCCCGGCGTATGGATCGCAGAGGATTTCCCCGTGTTCTGCTGCGGCACGACCATCGAATGCGCCAAGGCGCATGGATCGTGCCGGATCAACGATGAGATTTCCTGCGCCGGTCTGCTGATCCGGCCCGGTGATCTTGTTGTAGGCGACAATGACGGCGTTGCCGTTGTGCCCGGATCGGATCTTGAGCGGGTGCTTTCGGTGACAAACGCACACCTCGATATGGAGAACAGCTGGCAGCCGAAATTTGACGCAGGCGTCACCATGACGGAATTGTTCGGCTGTGAAGCCAAAATCGACAAATGGCGTGAGAAATAGCGAGGGAAGGGTATGGAACGATATTATACTTACGGCAGGATCAACGGAATGCCTGCCCGTCCTGCAAAGGAACAGATCACAAGACTCAAATCAATACCGGCCAGCCGCATCGCCGCCGTTTTGGACGGTGAGGGAGTGCTGGATGGCGCCATTCGGCCCTTAAGCCCCGGTATGCGTATCATCGGCCCCGCCTGTACCGTATACGGACGGCAGGGCGATACTTTGATGCTGCAGCGGGTCGGCGATGCGGCGGAGCCAGGGGACGTAATCATCGCCGATGCAGGCGGATGTGATGCGCTGTCCGTGATCGGAGAGAGATTATCCTATTATATCTGCATTGTGCGCAAATGCGCAGGTATCATAATCGACGGCGCATACCGCGACACCGACGGTATACTGGATCTTGACATTCCGTTCTTTGGGCGCAAAGCGGATCCAAAGCTGTTTGGTGCCATCGGACCTGGCGCCATCAACGTGCCCATCAGCTGCGGCGGCGTCATTGTACGGCCCGGGGATCTGATCATCGGGGACGATAGCGGGATCGTTGCAATCCCCTTTGCGAAAATAGAGGAAACTATCTCTCGATTGGAGGAAAAGGCATGAAAGAGGATCTCAGAACAAAGCCACTTTCGGTGCTTTGCGATGTCTATGCTCCCTTCGGCGGCATGGACGCCGGAATTTTTACGAACGGGGCCGACAAAAGGATCATAGGGCCTGCACTGACCGTGCGGGTGCATCCCGGCGATCATACATATGTGGCCGCTCTAAAGCAGCGCATACGCAAGGGCGACATCGTGGTCATCTCCACCGGCGGAAACAAAACCTATGCGGTTCTGGATCAGAAGGATTGTGCAGTGCTTGCTCTTTGCGGTGCGGCCGGCATTATTGTTGACGGGATGCTGTTTGACCCGGCAGAAGAAGAGGCTACGGGGATACCTGTCTTTGCGCGCGGTGTGCGTCCCGTGTTTTTGCATGCAGTGGCGTGCGCCAGCGTCGATGTGCCGATTTCGTGCGGCAACGTTGCAGTTTGTCCGGGCGATTGGATCGTTGCCGATGCCGATGGCGTCCTTTGCATCATGCGCAGCAAATTAGAAGAAGAATAAAAGGAGTAAAAGGATGAAAAAATACTATTTATCTCACATGACCTGGGTGGAGGCAGAGGAAGCGATTAATCGGGATCCGGTCGTGCTTGTGCCAATCGGAACCACGGAATGCCAGGGGCGGCATTTGCCGCTGGGATACGATCACATCGTGGCGCAAAGGCTATGCGAAGAAGCTGCCAAAAAATGCGATGCGGTGATTGCGCCCGTCATCCCCTACGGCGAATCCCAAAAGCTCTGGGGGTTTCCTGGCACTGTGACCATTTCCTCAGAAACGCTCTCCGCCTTGCTGTTTGATATTACGGACAGTCTTTTGAAACTGGGCTTTACGCACATCGTGTTTGTCAACAACCACGATCCTAACAAACCGCCCCTCGACGCCGCACTGGCTAAGATCCGCGATAAATACGGACGAGTGTTTCCGTCGCTCTGGCCGACTGAACTGGCTCGTGTGTTTGCTAAAAAGTATCTGGACAATCCGGCGGAGAAACTGATGCACGGAAACGAACCGGGCACCTCTCTTTGCATGTATCTGTGCCCGGAATGGGTGCGTTCCGATCTGATAGAAGGGGGCCGCGAATTAAAAGAAACCGTACGTCTTGGCGAACTGGACTTCTCCCCGAGTGGTTTTGGCTTCATGCTGAACGGGCTAAAGACGCCGTATGGGATCCGCCTGCATGACTACTGCCCTCAGGGCTGCTTTGGCAAGGCGGAAGGAGACCGGGAGGTCGGAAAAAAGGTGTTCGACGATATGGTGGACTATCTTGCCGAGCTTGCAGCGAAGTTCAGGACGGTGGACAATCTGCTCGGGGCTTGAAACTGACGGCTTTAAGGGATAACGATGCAGCTAAAGGATATTGACGCAGCTGTTGCGTCTCTTCTGGAAGAGCTGATTGCGTTCCGTCGTACGCTCCACCGATTTCCGGAGATTGGCCTGAAGGAAGTGGAAACGACGGAACGCATCCGGCAAAAGCTATTAGAACACGGGATCGACTCGGAATATATCATAAAGGAGCAAAGGCTTGGCCTTACCTTTTCCATAGAAGGCGCCTATCCCGGAAACCGTATTGCACTGCGTGGGGACATGGATGCGCTGCCTGTTTTGGAAAAAACGAATGAACCTTTCCGCTCTGAACGAAACGGACTTATGCATGCCTGCGGACATGATCTGAACACGACGATCGTCCTGGGTGCGGCCATCGTTCTGCATCGGCTGCGTGATCGGCTTTGCGGCAGCGTTAAATTCATCTTTCAAAGCGGAGAGGAAACGCTGACCGGAGCGGACCGTGCGATCGAGGCAGGGCTGATGGACGGCGAAATAAACATGAAATATATGTTTGCTTTCCATGTAAAACCGGATATCCCGCTCGGTACGATCGGCGCAAAGTGCGGCAACGCCCTTGCGGCAAGCGACACCATCGCCATTCGTGTGATCGGAAAGGGCGGACATGCGGCGCATCCGTATAAGACCGTCGATCCGATCCTCTCTGCGGCCTCTATCGTTAGTGCGCTGCAGGATATGGTCGCACGGGAGCATCATCCGGCAGACCCGCTGGTTTTGTCGATCTGCACGATCCACGGCGGCACCGCATTCAACGTTACCCCGTCGGAAGTGACGATGAGCGGAACGGTGCGCTCGTTCAACCCTGCGCTGCGGGATCGCCTGCCTGAGATGATAGAGCGTGTCGCACGGCACACGGCGCTGGCGCATAACGCCGGTGCCGAAGTGACCTATGAAAAAGGCGTTCCTGCACTGATCGTGCAGCGGGAGATGTTTGAAGAAATCAAAAGGATACTCTCGAACCGTTTCGGCGCAGATCGGTTTCATGAATATGAATCCCCTTCTTTGGGCTCCGAGGATTTCGCATGTTTTTCACGGTTTGCACCGGTCATGCAGGTAAGCATTGGGAGTCGGGACGAACGCCCCGAAACGGCCCTGCCCCTGCACAACGAACACATTCAATTTAGCGAGGATTGCATCCGCACGGGGGTGTGCGCCGCCTGCGTAATTGCTGCGGAAACAACTCTTTGCACAGAGTAAGGAGGAGAATTATGAGTTTGCGTGTTTACATTTCGGTGGATATAGAAGGAATGGAAGGCGTTGTCAGCTATAATGAAACTCTGCGCGGCAAAGGAGATTTTGAGCTTGCCCGCAGACGGCTGACGATGGATGTGAACGCCGCAATCGCCGGAGCAAAAGCAGAGGGAGCAACGGAGATCCTTGTGTGCGAAGGGCATGCAGATATGGAAAATCTGCTGTTTGATGAGCTGGATCCTGCGGCGGATCTTATCAGCGGCGCCATGCGCTCGAGCCTGCAGATGCAGGAGATCGAAAGCGGTTTTGACGCCATGGTGTTGTTTGGACACGCAGGCGGAGGACAAACGGTCGGCGGCGTACTGGATCATACATTCAACAGCAAAAAGATCCACGGTCTTCGTTTGAACGGCATGACCATGAATACGGAAGCCGTGTTCAATGCCGCAGTTGCAGGGCATTACGGCATTCCCCTGGTGGCCGTAATCGGCGATCGTGCGGTGGTGAACGAGGTTCATGCTTTTTTGCCGGATTGCGAAGGCATTGTCGTGAAGGAAGGCTTATCCCGCTTTTGCGCACGCTCAATGCATCCTGCCCGTGCACGGGATTTGATCGCACAGGGCGTTGCAAAGGCGCTTCGCACCAGGCATCAAAAGCAGCTCCTGCATCTGACGGAGCCTCTGACGATGGAGATTGACTATATCTATTCGGCAGGTGCGGATACGGCTTCGCTGGTTCCGGGTGTCAAGCGAATTTCACCGCGGACGATTTCCTTTACCGGGGAGGCGGAAACGGTCTTTCGTCTGCATGAGTTGCTTCTGTTCCGGACGGTCGATGAATATCCCTTCGGGTTTTAATGCATAAAGAGAGCCGGGAATAGAAATTATGGTAAAAGAATACGTCAAATCCTTCTATCTTGAAAATGATTTCAACTGTGCAGAGACGATGCTTAAAGCAATCGACGCAGCCTATGGACTGGGTCTCAGGCCGAAGGATGTAAAGCTGGTCGGCGCATGGGGCGGCGGCGCAGGCTGCGGGATCACCTGTGGGCTGCTGGCAGGGTCGCTTGCGGCACTCGGAAAGCTCTGTATCAACGTGCGTGCCCATGCCGCACCCGGTTTTTCCGCATTATGCAGCGAATATGTCAAGGCCTTTGAAGCGGAATTCGGCGGAATAAACTGCCGGGAGATTAAACCCGTGCCCTTCGTTCCGGAGCATCGCTGCATGGACACGGTAGAGCGTGCGGCGGATCTGTTCGACGGGTTTGTGCAAGAACACAACATCGTTTCTTAAAAAACCTCTTCTAAGAGTCGGAAGGAAGTATAGGGAACCGTAGTTGCAGGCGGCCATGCCGATATACGGCACGTTTGCTTAGAACAAACAACCATGCGGATCGTGTTCTTTGAGTGCGGTCCGCATATTTTTGTTGAAGCCTTCAGACAGCGGAGCGGGGCAAAATGAAACTCCGGCTTCGGGGATGCACCGTTGGCGCTGGAGTCGCCAACGGCATCGCCCCGGAGGGGCGCTGCGGCGGGCCCCCCGGCAGCGTATATGCGATACAAAGCAAAACGCAGGCATCCGATACTCAAGCAAAAAGCGGGGAGGCTCTTGCAGCCCAGCAGAGGAAGGAAAACGACGCCACTCAGCAAAACGACCGTGCAGGCGCATGACGCGGGTGTACTACACGCTTTCTGCAGCAGGGGAAGCTTATTACGCCCAGCTGTTGGAGGATTATACTTCTATCCACGCCGGTGTGGAAAAAATTCTTTCTTGCAAATTGGAGGATGACGCATGAAACCCCGTAAGCTCTATTATCGGCACGTTCGCAAAGCCCTTCCCCCCGGAGGAAAGCGGCGGAAGGAGTATTTGCAAACCCTGAAGGCACGCATGGAAGAATGCCTGCCCCAGGATGCTTCCTACGAAGAATACTGCCAGGCCCTGGGGAAGCCGGAAGAGCTGGCCGACGCCTACCTGGCCGATATCGGCTGCGCAGAGACCAACCGCCGGATGCGCCAGTCCCGGCTGGCTTTGGTTCTTGTGTGCGGGCTGATCGTGGTGAGTCTTATTGCTTTGGTTCTTACCATCTGGTATATAATCGTGGATAACAAAAAGTGGCAGGGTGATTATTCCATAATTATTGAGCCGCCTATTGAATGTCCTACTATCCCTGAAACAGATTCTACTATCGGAGACTGATATGAAAAAGCATCTTTCTTTTTGCCTTGTTGTACTTTTCCTGTTAATGTTGTTGCCAGTCTGCCCGTCCAGAGCAGAAGTTGCCGCTCCTGAAATTGTTTATTTTGAAGATGGCAGCTACATAGTTTTTACAGTGGAAGAATATTCCATCCGAGCAGCAAACACTAAATCCGGAATCAGGAACGGCAAACTTTATGATCCTAACGGCGGAGCTGTTGCTACTCTGACAGTACATGGCACCTTCCGCTATGACGGGACCACCGTAACCTGCACCGCCTCCAGCTATACCTACCAGATCCACAACAGCAGCTGGAGCTTTTCTTCCGGCTCAGCCAGCAAGTCCGGCAACACCGCCACGGCCAAGGGGACCTTTGCCCGCAAGGTGCTGGGTATCACCGTTGACAGCAAGACCCTGACGGTATCCCTTTCATGCGATAAAAACGGAAATCTTTCCTGAACATAAATAAGGACCGCCGGAATTCGGCGGCCTGTTTTTTATTCCAGCTGCCCGGGCAGCTTTTCTTTTATTTTGGGCGGGAACTGCGCATCAAAAGCCTCAAAGGCCTTCGGGTCATTCCAGGCAACAAAATACCCGGCCGGATCCTTATAGGTGCCGGATACGCCCTGCAAAAAGCCCGGCTCCAGCTCCCGGATAAGGAAGTAGGGCACCACCTTGTCTGCCGGGTCTGCGTCCGCATAGCGTACCCCGCAGGTGCCGGCCGGCACAAACCCGGATTTTCCATAAAAACCGATGTTCCCCGTAATGGCCAAAGCCCCGGCCCCCATGGCCCGCGCCTGCTCCATGGAGTAATCCAGTAGCATCTTCCCATAGCCCTGCCGCTTATAGGCCGGAGCGATCCCGATGGGGCCAAAGGTCATGATGGGCAGCTTGCCACCCTTTGCCAGATCAATATGGGAGCGGACATATATGACCTGACCGATCAGCTCCCCGTCCTTTTCCATGACCAGATCCAGTTCCGGCACAAAATCCGGATCCGTCCGGTAGCAATGGAGCACATAATGCTCCATACACCCGGGCCGGTATACATTCCAGAACGACTCCCGGGTCAGGTTTTCTACGGCACGGTATTCGTTCTCTTTTTCTCTGCGAATAATGATTCCCATGGAACCTCCTTATTTCTTCCGATTGGTTTTGTTTGTTTTTGCGATCTGCTTGAATTTTTTCTCTTTAGCGGCCAGATAGTCCCGTCCCATGGCTGCCTGCCGGTTTTCCTCCAGCAGCTTGAGATAGGAGCGGTACCGCTTCTCCTCCAGCTCTCCCCGCTCCAAGGCCTGCCGTAAGGCGCAGCCGGGTTCCCCGGTGTGGGTGCAGTCATGGAACCGGCACCGGGCCGCCAATGCTTCCATATCCGCAAAGGCATGGGTCAGCCCCTCCTCCGCCTCCCACAGGCCCAGCTCCCGCATGCCCGGGGTATCAATAAGCATGGCGCCCCCGGGCAGACAGAGCAGTTCCCGCCGGGTGGTGGTATGGCGGCCTCTGCCATCTTCGCCAACGGCTCCAGTGAGCTGCCGCTCCTGCCCCATCAGGCAGTTCATCAGGGTGGATTTCCCCACGCCGGAGGAGCCTACAAAAGCGGCCGTTTTTCCCGGTTCCAAATAGGGCAGCAGGGCTTTATATCCATCCGCTTCCGCCGCAGAGGTCACCAGCACCTCCGCCCCGGGAGCCGCCCGGCGGGCCTGCAGCAGGAGCGCCTCCCGCTCCGGGCACAGATCCCCTTTTGTCAGCACCACCACTGGCAGGGCGCCGCTCTCCCATCCCAGCGCCATATACCGCTCCAGCCGCCGAAGATTGAAATCCCGGTTCAATGCCATGCATACAAACAGTATGTCCACGTTGGCCGCGACCGCCTGCTCCTCCCGGTGTGTGCCCGCCGCCTTGCGGATAAATACGCTGTTTCTGGGCAGCACCCGTTGTATCACCGCTTCTTCCCCCTGCCAGGGCAGGGTCGTCACATAGTCTCCCACCGCCGGATAAGCGGCAGGCCCATCGGCTTCATACATAAATCGGCCGGATACCTGCCCATGACACTGACCCTCTGCACTCCAAAGACGGTACCGCCCCCGTTCCTGGGCCGTGACCCGGCAAAGGCATTCCCCCGGATACGCCTGAGCCAGAGCTGCAAAACGAACCGGCGGGTTCCACTCAGGCATACGCTTCCTCCTTTTTCAGCCGGGCTGAAATGCAATCCCGGGCCAGCTGTTCTATGGCCTGCTTTTCTTCCGCCCCGTCATACAGAGTGTACAGCAGAAACATACTGCCGTACAACGCTATGGCCTGCTTTTGGGGTTCCTTTTCCCCCATGGCCTGCAGCAGATCGGCCGTATATGCCGTCGGACCAGCCCCCAGATATTGCTGATACAGGGCCCCCATCTCCGGAGTGCGATACTGTTCCAGCGTCAGCATCCGGCGAAAAGCGGCGGCAAAAGGATCCTCAGTCCAATAGCGAAACTGCTCCACGCAAAAGGTGCAGAAGCTCTCCCGGGATGTCCGTTCATAAGCCTGCGGCATCTGGGCCAATGTTCCTTCCGGTACGCCGCCGGCCCTGGCCTGCTCCCCGTCTTTGGTTTCCATCCGCTTGACTATGCTTTCAAAAATAGCCCGCTTATTGGCATAATGCCGGTACAGAGCGCCTTTTGTCATACCCAGCGCCCCTGCAATGGTACTGACGGATACCGCCTCGTAACCATCCCGGGCAAACAGCTCCAATGCCGTCAATAAAATGCGTTCTTTTGTGTTTTCCATACCGCCCTCGTAAACGTTCGTTTACCACAGTATAGTAAACGTTCGTTTACTTGTCAAGTATGTTTTTGCATTAAAAAAAGCGGGATATTCCCGCTTTCTTTATGTGTGCCGTTCAATCCAGCCGCCAGATAGTTCGTATCCGTCTGCCTGCCATTTCCAGCAGGAAATTCCCTTCCAGCGTTACCGCTCCCGTTTCCCCTTCATACATAAGGAAGTACTCCGTATACACATAGCCTTCCATGTACATGGCGGAATACACGTTTACCCCCAGCAGTTTGAAGTCTCCCTGTGCAAGGGGCGCCCGCATTGCGGCAGTTTGAATCAGGCGGGAAAAAGCCTCCCGCCGTTCCTGTATTTCCCGCCGCACCTGTTCATGAGCGGGCAGCGCCGTCTTTTGGGTCACCGGCGGCACCTCCACCAGATATGTATCCACCACCCCCGCTTCCATGCATACCGGCAGTCCCTGTTCTTTGCAAAGCAGCAGCAGCGCTGCACCGGCATCATAGCACAGGGGCCGCACCGGCACCATGCCCTTGGGATCCTTCAGCCGAGTTAAAAGTCTGCCGCAGGCTCTTGCATATTTTTCCGGTGCCAATGCTTTCAATGCCATCAGCTCTACATATTGGGCCGTGCCTTCAATGCACTCTATGGCACTGTCATAAGCATATTGAAGCGGGTATGCCGCTTTACGCCCGGCGCGGGTCTTCAAAAAGTGCCGGTAGCCTTCCGGTAGGTACGCTTCGCACAGGCCGGCCAGCGTCAGATCCTCCTCATACTTCATGGCAAAGTATTCCGGTTCCATGCCGTAAGTAAAAAGCGCTTCCATTTCTTTTGGAAACCGGCTCTCCCCCCGGGTGTACTGAAAGGCATGAAACATTTCGTGAACCAGCTTGGAAGCCAAAATATCCAAATCCGTTCCTTCCTCCAGCTTCCATATGGCGATCCAGCGTCCCTCATGCTCCAAAGCGGTATTGGCATAAAACCCTTCCGGGCGGGGCATCTGTTTTCCGTCTAAAACAACAAACTCAGAATCATATATTGCAAAGGGACAGGGGGCAAACCCCGGCCAAAAAGAGTGGAAATCCAGTTGTTTCAACCGTTTCTTTACCTGCGCGCAGGCTTGCATCAATTCCATTTATTTCTCTCCGTTTGCTATTTTCACATACTTATTCTCGGGTATCATGGGCACGGCCAACGCCCGGTGGAGAGCGGCCGGTATCTCTCCGGTGCGGGCATAGGCTTCCCCTGCCTGCTCCACCAGTTTTAAATACGGATGCGTCACACATTCCGCCGAAGACACATTGAACAGCGGGGACTCCGCTACGGTCAGGATGGTGCTGTCTTTTCCGAACATCCGCTGAAATTGAAGCACCGCCGGTTCAAAGTTGTTTTCCCGCCCCGGAAACCCGCATCCGCTGAGCATGACATACTTCAGATGAGAAAAATCTGCCTGCTCCACATGCTCATACCGATCCTCCACCTTTCGCATGGCCATGGAACTCAGGGGCAGTGTTCTTTCTATCAATGCTTTCAGCGGTGCCGGCATTCCATAGCAATACAGTGGAAAACTGAGCAACAGGATATCGCTTTGCAGAATCTTTTCCAGAATTGCCTGCATATCGTCCCGATGGATACAGGTTCCTCCGTTTCGCATGCAGGCAAAGCAGCCGGTGCAGTATTCTATATGTTTTTCGATCACCCGGATCTCTTCGATCTGCTGGGGGGCTGCCTGCTCCATTCCCCGCAAAAATGCTCTGGTTATGTGCATGGTATCGCTTCTTTCCCCCTTGGGAGAGCCGTTAAAAACCAGTATACGCGCCATTTTTATCCCTTTTCTTTTGTCTGTTATTCTGCTTATGATGTAAGCATATCTTTTCATTTCTCATCTGTCAATCACTTCTCCAGAGCGCAGGCTTTCTCTGATATTCATTCCAGCTTAAACATTCTCCGCTCTGCAATTCCGGCATACAAAGAGCCTCTTGTCCGGCAGCTGTACTATCTGCCCCGGCTGGAAAAAATCTAAACGGTCTGCATTTCCACCTGCCCTCGAACCGCTTTAACCGCCATATGCGCGATTACCCTTTACCCGCCTTGCGCTGCACGGCAGAATAGTGTATACTGAACTAACTTTATTTATCCATAAGCGGAGATAGCGCATGACAGTAACAGCCAAGTTTGGTGGAAGCTCCCTTGCCGATGCCGAACAATTCAAAAAAGTCCTATCCATTCTTCAGTCAGACCCTGCCCGCCGGTATGTGGTGGTCAGCGCCCCGGGAAAACGCCGGACCGATGAAGAAAAGATCACCGACCTGCTGTACCGTACCCATCGGCTGTTTCAGGAGGGAGGCGACTGGCAAGCCCCCTTTTCCCGGATCGAAGAACGTTTTTTATCCATTGAACGCCAGCTGTGCCTGCCGCTTCAGATGGAAGCAGCTCTCAGGCATATACAAAACCGGCTCTGTCAGGGAGCATCTGCCGCCTATATGGCCAGCCGGGGCGAATATCTGACAGCCCGGCTTCTGGCCGCCGCAACGGGTTTCCCGTTTGTAGACGCCGGGGAACTGATTCGTTTCCATGAGGACGGCTCCTTAAACGACTCCGCCACACAAAAAGCCAGCTCTGCCCTGAAAGCGTATCCCTGCGCCGTGATCCCCGGATTTTACGGCACATATCCGGACGGAGAAATATGCACCTTCTCCCGGGGTGGATCTGACATCACCGGCTCCTTGGTCGCCCGGACGGTGCAGGCGGAAGTATATGAAAACTGGACGGATGTGGATGGGATCCTTATGGCTGACCCCCGTCTCGTTGCCACTCCTCCCATTCTGCCGGCCGTTTCCTATGGAGAGCTTCGGGAACTGAGCTATATGGGAGCCTCCGTCCTTCACGAAGATGCCATCTTCCCCGTGCAGCGAGCCCGTATTCCCATTCACGTGCGCAATACCAACCACCCGGATCGTTCCGGCACCTGGATCGTCAATGACGGAGCGCTTTCCTCTTCTCTGCGTACTGGTGCGGTGACCGGGATCGCCGGGAAGCGGGGCTTTACAGCCATCACTCTCACCAAGGATGGGCTGCGCCGGCACCGGGACTTTGCCGCCAGACTGCTGAATATTCTCCTGCGGTATGACATAGCCGTGGAAAGTATGCCTTCCGGCATTGATAATATCTCCGTCATCCTTCACGATTCAGACATTCGGGGAAAAATGGACGCACTGTACCATGATATTAAGGAAGAATTGCAGCCGGACACTCTGGAGATCGCCAGCTGCATAGCCCTCATCGCTACCGTAGGCAAGGGTATGGCCCGGAACCCGGGCATTGCCGCCCGATTGCTGAAAGCCGTGGCCCAAGCCGGGGTCAACGTGCGTATTCTGGATCAGGGCCCATCCGAAATGAATATTATCGTAGGGGTGGAGCAGCGTGATTTTGAAACGGCCTACCGAGCCATTTACTCCGCCTTCTGTTAAAATACCTGCCGCAGATATGGGGACTGAGCACCAAAGAACAAATCAAAAAGGTCAGAGCCGATCGGCTCTGACCTTTTTAGATGAACACATAAACAAGCGGCCAGCAATCAAAGAATACCCTTTTCCTTCAGGACACCACGCAGTTCCTGCACATCGCCGTGAAAAACGATGCCATCCATGCCTGCATGTTCCGCCCCTTCTATATTGGCAATGCTGTCATCAATAAACAGGCATTCCCTGGGATCCAGTCCAAACCGCACATAGAACAACTCATAGATCTCATGCTCCGGCTTTACCCGCTTTACAAAGGCAGAAACCATAGTTCCATCAAAGTATTGACTGCCAGGCACTCTGTTCCAGTACTCCGGCTGGCGGAAACTGGCGTTAGAAAGCAGATACACCCCGTATCCCTTTTCCTTCAGTTCCTTGACCAGCGCTTCCATGCCTTCCACCGGCAATATGGGCCGGTCCCACTGATCCACCAGCGCATGGACATAAGGATGGAGTCTTTCCGGCAGTCGGCAGCACATGCTGGCAGCGGCCGCCGCTTCGTCCATGGAACCACGGTCCATGCGGGCCCAATCCAGAGACTGATATACATTCCGCTTCAGCAGGAGCCTATCTGCCTCAGGCACGCCCACCGCCTCCAGAAACACATCCGGCTCAAAACGAAGCAGTACGTTGCCCATGTCAAACACAATGTTGCGATACATCAAACGATCTTTACCTTTCCTCTGGTTGCCCTGAACACAATGGCCAGGGAAATAATGGTGCTCACCGTCAGTATGGTGGCCAAGGCGGCAGCCGTGCCGTCACTCATACGCACCACTTCCTGATAAATAGCCACGGCGATGGTAGAGGTCTTGCCGCTGTACAGCATAATGGAGCTGGAAAGCTCATTGATACAGGTGATCCAGCTGAGCACCGCCCCGGACATAATACCGGGAAGCATCATTCTGGCTGTTACGGTGAAGAAGGTCTTCATGGGGGAAACACCCAGGTTAATGGAGGCTTCTTCCACAAAGGGATCCATCTGATACAGAAACGCGCTGCCCGACCGAACGGTATAAGGAAGCTTGCGGATAATGTAGGAAATGATCATAATGGCTGCCGTACCTACCAGCACCACCGGCTTGCGGTTAAAGGCCACGATCAGCCCGATACCCAGCACGGAACCCGGAATAACATAGGGGAACATGATGAGCGTATCGATAAGATTGGCTACCTTGCCCTTTTTGCGCACCAGAATGTAGGATACCAGTATGCCTACAATGACGATGAACACAATGGCTACCAGAGAGAACACGTAGGTATTGCGGATATTCTGCCCCAGCCGGGCCATAATGGTCCTGTAGTTGTTCAAATTTATCCCTTTGATGACGCCGGAGAAGCTTCTTTCAATGAAGGACTGGCACACCACCACTACCTGCGGCAAGAAGGCCAGCGCCACCACTATATAAATAGGAAGAGAAGCCAAAAACCGCTTGCCTCCCTTGAGCTTTGTCTCCTGAGGCGGGCGCAGGGAACTCATCATATAATTGCGCTTATCCACTACCAGCTTCTGGAAGGCCAGCATCAGCAGCGAGCAGAACACAATGATCACCGACAGGCAGGAAGCCATGTAGGGGTCTGTGGCGCTTTCAGACATGTACTCATTATATACCAGCACGGGAAGCACGGTGTAACCCTCCCCCAAAAGCATGGGAGTGCCGAAGTCCGCCAGGCAGGTCATGAATACCATGATGCAGCCCGCCAGAATAGAGGGCAAAATCACAGGCAAAGTCACCGTCCATATCCGGCGGAGCTTGTTCATGCCCAGGTTCTCTGCCGCTTCCTCCAAAGAACTGTCGATGCTGTTCATGGCCCCGGAGGTATACAGATAGATATAGGGGAACAGATGCAGCGTAAACACAAATATAATGCCGCCCCGGCCGTAAATGGTGGGTGCTGTAAGACCGATGGCTCCAAAAAGCTTGGCCAGCAGACCCGCACGGCCCATGAGGATGATCCAGGAATAGGCCCCTATGAAGGGCGGGCTCATAAGGCTCATGATGATGAGGATATGCAGCACCTTTTTGCCGGGGATGTTATACCGGGTCATCAGGTAGGCAATGGGTACTCCGATCAGCGTAGTGGTCAACACCGTAGAGAAACACACCACCATAGAACGAAGCAGTGTTTGATAATAGTAGGGTTTGGTGAAGAACCGATGGAAGTTATAAAAGGTAAAACCCTCCACCTTGCTGGAAAAAACGCTCTTGGTCAGAATGGTATAAAAAGGGTATACAATGAACAGACACATGACCACAATGACCAGTATCTTCGTGAAAAACCAGAAATCCGGCTTCCACTTGCTTCCCGTGGTCCGTTTCACAGGCTCAGCACCTCCTCATTCTCCGCCTCATAGAGGCTGATGCGCAGCGGATCAAAGCGCAAATGAACCTTTTCTCCGTTTTCATGAATGATGTTGGTATCCTTGGTGTACTCATTTACGATCAGGTTCTGTCCATCCTCCAGCTGTACTTCGTATTCAATGAAGTCCCCCAGGAAGGTGGAAAAGAGCACCGTGCCAGGCATCCCTTCCTCACTGAAAAACAGCTGCTCCGGCCGGGCAGAGATCTTAGCCGGGCCGGAATAGGCCCGACGAACCGGTACGCTGATGTTCAGCTCATTCTGGATGCTCACTTTGGCCTCTCCGCCCTGAGGTGCCTCCACCTGGCAGTCCAGGAAATTACTTACGCCAATGAAGCCCGCCACAAAGGGATTCTGGGGCTTGGCATAGATCTCGTTGGGGGTGCCTATCTGCATAATATGGCCGTCCTTCATAACGGCAATACGGTCGGAAATGGCCAGAGCCTCCTCCTGATCGTGTGTCACATAGATGGTGGTGATGCCCAACCGCCGCTGCAGTTTTTTGATAACGGAACGCATCTGCACCCGAAGCTTGGCGTCCAGATTGGAAAGGGGCTCATCCATGAGCAGTACGCTGGGTTCTATAACAAAGGCACGGGCCAGCGCTACCCGCTGCTGCTGGCCGCCGGAAAGCTCGTTGGGCTTGCGGTCTGCCAGATGGCTGATCTGCACCAGTTTCAGAGCCTCGTCTACCCGGGGTTTGATCTCGTTGGCGGGAATGTGCCGGGCCTTGAGGCCATATGCTACATTGTCCCGTACGCTGAGATGCGGAAAGATGGCGTAGTTCTGAAACACCATGCCGATATCCCGCTTATGGGCGGGCACGTCGTTGATGCGCTTGTCTCCAAAATAAAAATCGCCGCCTTCAATGGAATTGAAGCCTGCGATCATGCGCAAAAGAGTGGTTTTCCCGCAGCCGGAGGGCCCCAGCAAGGTAAAAAACTCCCCCTCCCGGATGTCCAGTGATACCCCATTCAAAGCGGTAAAGTCCCCGTACCGTTTTACAGCATCTCGGATAATGACTTGGTTGCTCATAGCATGTCCTCCAGATAAAGATTGCAAGCCTGTTTGGCGGCAGGCCCTCCGTGGGATCCGTATACCCTTGGGGCATACACCGGATGCACCGGCCCATGCCCCAGGAGTATCCTTCATGCAGGACGGGGGAGGCACCCAAAGGGGTGCCTCCCCCGGTACTGCTGGGTTCGACAATAAGCAAAAGCTTAGCCGACGGTCAGATCATTGAACTTCTCCTTAATGGCATCCCGGTTCTGGGCGGCATAGGTGAAGTCATAGTTGCCCACATTGCACTCATCCAGGGGAGCCAGGCCCTCGGGGGTCAGGTCGCTGCGGACGGGGCGGCGCTTCCAGTCAGCATTCTGGGCCTTCTGGCACTCCAGACTGGTGACGAAATCGATGAACAGCTTGGCGTTCTCGGGGTTGGGGCAGTTCTTGATAAGAGCCACGCCATCGGGAACGGCAGAGTTCTTCTCGGGATAGAGGAAGCCGATGTCGGGATTATCGGCATACAGCACAGCAGACTTTTCAATGGTCACGCCCACGGCATATTCGCCGGAAGCCACCAGCTTATGGCAGTTGCCGGAGGAATCCAGGATCTTGCCATCCAGATTCTCGATAAAGCGCTTTACCATATCCCAACCTTCGTCGATGGTGGGCTGGCTGAAGAGCATGGTGCACAGCTGGGTGTAAGCGGAGCCGGACTTGGAGGGTGCACAGTAAGCGATCTTGCCCTTGAGGGCGGGGTCGCAGAGGCCTTCCCAGGTGGTGGGGACGTCCTTCTCGTCGATGAGGGTCTTATTGTAAATGAAGACCATGGGCAGGGGGCTCTCGCCGATCCACTTGTCATCTGCATCCTTGTAAGCATCACCGATCACAGCGTCATTGGCGCAGACATAAGCTTCAAAGTAATCGGTATAAGCAGCCAGAGTATCGGCACCGCCGCCCCAGAGAACATCGCCCTGAGGATTGGCAGCTTCTGCCACCAGACGCTGGCACAGCTCGCCGGTACCGGCGGCAATGACTTCTACCTCAATGTTGGGATACTTTTCCCGGAACTGGGCTACGCCCGCATTCAAAGGATCGGCATCATGGGGAGAATAGACTACCAGCTTGCCGGTGTAATCGGCATCAGCCTTGGCGGCGCCGTCTGCCTTGTTGTCGGCGGGGGTCTTGTCCGCATCGCCGCTGGTGCAAGCCACCAGACTCAAAGCTACCATGAGAGCCAGAACCATACAGAGAATCTTCTTCATAGTTTTCCTCCTTTTTAGTGATCCCAATGGGATTCTGTAGGTATTATATCAAATTATGAACAAATTGCAATATGCGGTAAAAAAGTTGTTAACCAGGGCTGACGCTTTTTTTGTCTGTTTTTTTGAAGATATTGCGTCCCGCTCTTTCAGCCTGTATACTGATGCCAGATATGAAAAAGAGCTTTCTTATTTTAAATATGTGTGCATGCGCCCTGCTGGGGCTCATGGGCTGTGCCAGAACTGCCGTTCCGGAGGCTTCGGCCTCACCTACGCCTCATCGGGTGGAACTTTCCTTAACGCATTTGCCCACCCATTCACCTACACCCCGGCCTACGGCCAGCCCTTCTCCTTCCCCTACACCGGCGCCTACTCCCAGGCAGCTGGCTCCGGAGGAAGAAAGCCCCCTGGCCGCCCAGGTACAGCAGCGGCTTATGGAACTGGGATATCTGCAAACGGAGGCCCCGTCCGGCATCTGCGATGCAAAAACCCGGGAGGCCATGGATAAGTTCCTCTGGCAGACGGAGTCGGAAGAGCAGACCCCCGACGAAGGCTATGGAGAAGCTGCCATTGCCTCTCTCCTTTCCCCGGAAGCACCTGCCTTTGACGAATTCCTGTATCTGGCCCCCACTATCCGTATGTCTTTTGCGGAGCTTATCGGGGATAATGGAGACTGGGAACTGCCCCTGGGCTACCCGCCTGCCGATACCTATCGCATCATCGTAGACATTGCCCATCAGGTGACTATGGTCTACACCCGGGACGAAGACGACGCCTATACGGTGCCCGTGCGGTATATGCTCTGCTCCACTGGCCTGGGGAGCCGGACGCCCGTAGGCACCTTTTCCATGGGAGCTTACCGGCTGCGCTTCAGCCTTTTCGACCGGGATGGACGCTACGGTCAATACTGGACCCAGATCCGCCGGGCCATTTACTTCCACACCACCCTGTATACCCGCCGGGACGCCGCCAGCTATCAGGCTTCCACCTTCAGGGAACTGGGGGAAAAGGCTTCTCACGGATGCATCCGGCTGACTGTTCCCGATGCCAGATGGATGTGGTATCACATTGCTCCGGGCACCAGCTGTACCATACGGCAGGGGGATCCCTCAGACAAAGAAACCGCTGCTATTCGGGCAAAGCTGACCCTGGCCCAGCCCCCGGCCGAACAGCTGAAGCTGGTACCCGGCCAGATACCGGACACGGACAATTATGAGTATCTGACGCTCTCCCACGAAGTACCCTTTGTGCAGGGTTCTCAAAACGGAAACTGAGCCCCCTATAATACAGCAAAAAGCTCCCCCGGCCGACAGCACCGTGAGGAGCTTTTTCATTGAGTTTTACAGTATATGCATCTTTGGATTACAGAGCTTCCCACCGGGCCGCTCCTTTGGTAAGCAGCCTCCGGTGCAGCAGCAGAGCCGCCACCCCCAATACCGCCGCCGTCAACAGCAGATAGATCCGGCAGGAAATATACTTTTCCAGCATGAATCCCCCTGCCGCCAATAAGAAGGCCAACACCCAGGAACCGAACAGGCAGATCATGGCGCTCATATTCTGCTTAATAGGTACGATCTCCGAAGTCCAGTTCAAATTTGGATTCCGCAGATCCAGCAGAAGCCCCGCTTCCGCCCACAGCCATATAAAGCTCAGCACTGCAGCGGCGCCGATAAGGCACTTCACCCAGGGCAGCCGCAAAGCGATCCAGCAGGCAATTAGGCAAAGCATGGCGGGGATCCCCGTCAGCAGCATATGCAGCTTACTCTTTGCCCGGAGCACCTGTTTTGCCGATACAGGCGCCGCCCGAAGGATCCACAGCTGTCTGCCCTCCAGCGACACGGAGGGCGCCGTGATAATATTCATAGATGCAATCAGACACACTACACCAACCGCCACCGCCGGAACAAATTCCTGCAATGTTGGAATGCTGTCTCCAATGGCTTCCAGTGCCTGCCGTATGACCGGCCCCTTGAGCAGAACCGCCACTGCGCCGATGGGCATCAGCAAAACGCCCAGTCCGCCGTTGAGCATATAAGCGGGGCTGTTTATAAACCGTTTCCATTCCCGTTGAAGCAGGGCCCTCTGCAGGCTTTGAGGGCGCAGGCACACCTTCCGGCTGACCTGCTTTTCTCCTCGGGAGGCCGCAGTGGCCAGACGCATAAAGCTTTTGGACATGACCCAGACGGTCAGCGCCAGCAGCCCCAGAGCTATCAGGGTGAACAGGAGCATATACAGTCCGTTTCCGGCAGCCCCCATGCCAAAGGCATAAAAAGGCCATGCCCAGATGCGGAGCTTTTCTCCCACGCTGGCGGCATTGCTGATCAGATACTGCATAAAGCTGTTCAGCTTAAAGTAGCAGAAGTAATACACACCCAGAAATGCCAGCGTAGCCAGTACCGAAACGATGCTTCTATGCTTGAGCTTTCCGGCTACCAGAGCCACCAGATACCCCAGGGCACAGGTAAGGGCCACCACTACCGCCCCCAGCAGAAACAGCAGCAGCAGTGAGAACACTATGGCAGCTGCCCCGGGCCGTGCTACGAACCAATAGACAATGGCTGCCGGCAGATAGACCATACCGCTGTACAGCATGGCCATGGCGTATACACCCACCATGCGGGAAAGCAGAATGTAGGCAGGAGGTATGGGCATAGACAGCAGCATATCGTTGTCCTTCCCCTGATACAGGCCGGCATAAGTATTGAATACGCTGCCGAACACCCCCATGGCCAGAGCCATCAGACCCATAATGGCAAAAAACAGCCAGTCCATGCCGCTATTTATCATGTTCTGGGCCAGCAGCAGGGCCATACCGCCGAAAAATACCGCCAAAAACAGTATCAGCACCACAAACAGGGTAATATAGCCGGCGGCCTTCCCCCAGCTGCGCCGCTTCCCTGTTTTTCTGTCTATAAAATAAGAACTGTTCAGCTCAAAAAGCTGCTTTTTTATCAATGTGCGAATCATTCTTCCAGCTCCAGAAAAACGCTTTCCAGGGATTCATCGCCCTTTACTTCTTCCATGGTACCGGAGCGGATGAGCCGCCCATCCTTGATGATGGCTACCTTGTCGCAGAGCTTCTCTGCCACTTCCAGCACATGGGTGGAAAAGAAGATGGCGCCGCCCTGATCGCACAGGGTGCGCATCATGCCCTTCAGGGTATGAGCTGCCTTGGGATCCAAACCCACAAAGGGTTCGTCCATAAGGATCAGCCGGGGTTGGTGAAGCCATGCGGCCATAAGAGCCAGCTTCTGCTTCATGCCGTGGGAATAGGCGCCGATGGCCTGCCCCAGATCCTCCGTCATGTCAAAAGCCTGGGCGTAAATGGCGATACGCTCCTGCCGCTGGGCAGCGCCTACTCCGTAGATATCTCCCACAAAGTTGAGATACTCCGTCCCCCGCATAAAGGCGTACAGCTGGGGATCATCCGGTATATAGGCCATGCGCTGCTTGCAGGCAATGGGGTCTTTGGCAATATCTACTCCGTCCACCAGGATCCTGCCGGAATCAAAGGGCAGTATCCCCGCCACACTTTTGATGGTGGTGGTCTTTCCGGCTCCGTTATGGCCGATAAAACCGTATACCTCTCCGGGCGCAATATGCAGGGACAGATCATCCACTGCTTTTTTGCTCCCATAAGCCTTGGTCAGATGCTCGATTTTCAGCATAATTGTATTCCTTCCTCTTCTTTATCCAGTGTTTTTTCCTTCTCCATGATTTCAAAGCCGAAGTGCAAGCAGATCCTCTCCGCCGCTTCCTCCGGGGAAAGTGCACTATTGTCCAACCGCAGATAATTTGCAAAGGGGATCTCTCCCGCCCGGCTTATCAGACGGTATTGGGCATCTTCGCTCAACAACCGCCGCTCCGATACGGCAGTATCCCGCTTGCTGGCCTTGTGGAGCAGCCGGTTCTCCGTTCTGTTCCGTTCCAGGCGGATCTTTTGGGGCGCTGTCAGCTCCACACAGTATGTTTCCGCCCCTCTTTGGGCAAACATCTCTTTCAGAGAAAGTATATACGCCCCATCTTCCGGCTGGTCAAAGGCCCACATAAAGGTAAAGATCAACCCGGACAGCTCCGTTTTGAGGAATTCCTCAAAAACCACCTGCCGCAAGCGCTGCACCGCTGTTCCGTTATACGTTCCAAAGACTTCTATGACCGGTTCGATCATCATGTGATTATGGAACAGCCGCAAGCCCGTTTTCTTTGCCAACGCCTGCCCCACCGTCATCTTGCCTACGGCACCGCTACCCACCAGCAATACCAGTTTCATGCGCCCCTCACTTTGATATCATTTTGATATCGACAATTTTAGTACAGGCAACGCAGTTTGTCAATAGTTGGAAGCACGTTTTCAGAAAAATCCATGCAAAACAGTATCCTCTTCCTTATTAAAAAAGACGGGGCCCGCCCGCCTTAAAAAGATTGTCCCGCCCGGTTCCACTGCCGCAGCAGTGGCAGAAGTTCCTCATATAAAGCTTCCCGGCTCTCCGGGGTAACTGTATACCGCTTTGCCTTTGGCATGGCCCTGACAGCATTGAGAAACGGCACATCAAAACGATGCTTCACGGCGGCTATAACAGGGATATCCCCCTCCAGCGCCTCCAGCACCGCCCGGGTAAAAGCTTCCGCTCCCGCTTCCATAAAGCCCAGTTCATCCATTACAAGGATGCAGCCGGGCCGGGCCTCCCGGATCAATCTTGTCCCCAAACCGTTGAATACTTCCGGATGCAGTTCCCGGCAGCGGCTGTCACAGATCCCCACCAGATTTTCCCGGCCATATACCCTGTTTTCCATGGGCTCTCCGGCAGGATGGATGTATACCGGGTAAGGCGGCTCTGTCCTTTCCATCCGGGTCATAAAACCGTAAACGGGCAGCCTGTTTTCCTGAAGCAGGCGGCGGATCATGGTGCTTTTGCCCACCTGACGCTCTCCGCAAAGTAAAATATGCATGATGCTGCATTCCTTTCTGATTTATGAAAAATTGTAGGAATCTTTTCGTTTTCTGTCAAGGGCGGGCCGCATTTTTCTTGACAGGCTGCACCGGACTTCGTATACTGTATCCGTATCGTGATATTTTATTAAGAATAACGAGGAGGCGCCATGCAGACAGAGCGGAGCAGAGCCATGCTGATCCTTCCCCTGTTGGGAGGGATTCTGCTGCTGGCCTTTCTCTTTTCTTTTATATGGGGCCGCTATGATGTACCGTTTCATGAAGTGCCCCGGATCCTTCTTAATGCGCTGCTTTCTCCTTTTTCTTTAGGCCTTTCGCCTACCTGGACAGAGAATATGGCTGTGGTCGTCATAAACATTCGTCTGCCCCGGATCCTTTTGGCTTGTCTGGTGGGCGGGTGCCTTTCCATGGCGGGGGCGGCCTTTCAAAGCGTGTTTCAAAACCCTATGGCAGCCCCGGATATTCTAGGGGCCTCCTCCGGTGCCTGCTTTGGGGCGGCGTTGGCCATTTTGCTTAACTTTTCCAAAGGCGGCATCACCGCCCTGTCCTTTGTCTCCAGCCTTGTAACCGTAGCTCTGGTATATCTCATTGGCCGCCGGGCCCGCGGCAGCCGCCGGATCGGTATTCTTCTGGCAGGGATCATGGTGGGTTCCCTGTTTTCCTCCGCTACCAGCTATGTAAAGCTGGTGGCCGACCCCAACAGCCAGCTGCCGGCCATCACCTATTGGCTCATGGGCAGCCTGAGCGGCGCACGGCTTTCTGATATTGCCTTCGTCCTATGGCCCATGCTGCTGGGCGCGGTACCCCTGCTGCTGCTTCGTTGGCGCCTGAACCTGCTGACCATTCCCGAAGAAGAAGCACTTTCCATGGGCGTGCGTATCCACGTCCTGCGGCTGTGCGTTATTCTTTGCGCCACCCTGCTGACGGCTTCTGCCGTTTCCGTTTCCGGCATGATCGGCTGGGTGGGTCTGGTGATCCCCCATCTTTCCAGGAAACTGGTGGGGCACAACGGAAAATACCTGCTGCCCGCCTCCTTGCTCATGGGGGCACTGTTCCTGCTGCTGGTGGATAACCTCTCCCGGAATCTTTTGGCTGCGGAACTTCCTATCGGCATTCTCACCGCCATTGTAGGGGCGCCCTTCTTTCTGTATCTGATGACCAGAAAGGAGGCGTGTCTGTGAAGCTGCAAGCCCGCTCTCTCAGTTTTTCTTACATAAAAAGCGTGCCGGTGCTTCAAAATATCTCCTTTGCACTGGAAGAAGGGGAACTTCTTTCCGTGCTGGGGCCTAACGGCGCCGGCAAAAGCACGCTGTTTCGATGTATTCTGGGGCTGCTGACAGGGTATACGGGAGAGATCCTGCTGAACGGAATAGATCTGCACACCCTTTCTCCCGGGGAACGAGCTCGGGCCATGGCCTATATCCCGCAGCTTCACACACCGGTTTTTGGGTATACGGCGCTGGATACGGTGCTGATGGGGCTTTCCCGTTTTATAAGTCCTCTGTCGCAGCCCGGCAGGTCCCAACGGGATAAAGCCATGGAAACACTGGCTTTGCTGGGGCTGGAACCCCTGGCGCAACGGAATTTTACCCGGCTTTCCGGAGGAGAGCAGCAGCTGGTGCTCATTGCCCGTGCCATTGCTCAGGATGCATCCATTCTTATCATGGATGAACCTACCGCCTCTTTGGATTACGGGAATCAGTACCTGGTATTGGAACAGGTAAAGCAGCTTTCCCAGCGGGGATATTCTGTGCTGTTGTCCACCCATAATCCCCAGCACGCCCTGACCTTTGCAGACCGGCTTCTGGCGTTGGAGGGGAACCGTGTAGCTGCGCTTGGTCCCTGCCGTCAGGCTATGACCCCCGCCCTGCTGGAACGGCTCTATCACATGGAAGCCCGGATCGTGGAAACGGAACAGGGGCCCGTGCTTCTTCCCCTCAGGCGAAAGGAGACGCCGTGAGCTTTGCATGGACACCGGAGCGGGTGCGGTTTATGGCAAATGCCGATGCCCATACGGACTATTACCAGAAACTGGCCCGCTGGCTGGCCCCCTGGCTGCCCAAAAACGGCCATGTTTGCGATGCGGGCTGTGGTCTCGGTTCGCTCTCGCTGGCACTGCTGCCCTATGTGCAAGAGGTAACGGCAGTAGACCGGAGCCCCCTGGCTCTGGCGGAACTTCGGGCAAAAAAGCAGGAGAATAACCGGAATGCTCTGGAGATTTTACAGGGAGATATCGCCTCCCTGCCCCCCAGGATTCCCTATGACGCCATGGTGTTCTGCTTCTTTGGCGCTATGTCGGAGATATTGCCCATAGCAAAAGCCCAATGCCGGGGGCAGCTGTTTATTCTCAAAAAGAACTACCTTACCCATCGCTTTTCCGCTGGAAACATCCCCATGGAAGGAGATCGGTTTGACCGCAGCAAGGCCCTTCTTGCAAAGCTGGGCATCCCCTTTGAAGCGGAAGAGCAGTCTTTGGAGTTGGGACAGCCTCTGGCCTCGCTGGAAGAGGCCAGACAGTTTTTTACCCTGTACAGCCGGGATAAAGCCTCTTCCGTTTTTACCGACGCTTACCTGAAAAGCCGCCTGGTGCCGGGGCACATTCCAGACTTCCCCTGGTATCTGCCTCAGGAGAAAAAAGTCGGCCTTATACGCCTTCATACCCGGGACATCCCGGAGAATATAGAAGATATACTTGTTAAAGGAGAAACAGAATGAAAAAGATCCTTGCACTGCTGCTTTCCCTGCTGGTGCTGCTGTCTATGGCCGCATGCGCAACTGTGCCCCAGCAGGCAGAAGCCACGGCAGCCCCCGCCGCAGAAGCACCTACCGAAGCACCTGCTACGGAAGTTTCTACCGAAGCACCTACTCCCGAACCTCAGCCCGAAGCCCGTTCGTTCACGGATTCTCTTGGCCGGCAGGTAGAACTCCCCGCCCAGTTGGATAAGGTAGCACTTTCCGGCTCCCTGTCCCAGATCGTGCTTTTTGCCATCTGCCCGGACAAGCTGGTTGGGATCGCCACCAAATGGGATGAAAGCGCCGCAAAGTTCTTTGATGCAAAGTACTATGATCTTCCCCTGCTGGGCCAGCTTTATGGCGGCAAGGGAGAACTGAATCTGGAAGCTCTTCTTGCCTCTGAAGCACAGGTGGTCATCGACGTGGGCGAGCAGAAGAAAAATATGACTGAAGATCTGGACGCTCTGCAGGAACAGACCGGGATCCCCTTTGTTCATATCGATGCCTATACCGCTTCCGTGGGAGAAACCTACCGGATTCTGGGCGAACTGCTGAACATGCCCGAAGAAGCCAACGCACTGGCCGATTACTGTGAAGCTACCTATGCCAGAATCCTGGATATTGCCAACAAGGTAGAAAAAAAGCGGCTGCTGTATGTTTCCGGTGAAGGACAGCATGTCATTGCCCAGGGTTCCTTCCACGCAGAGATCATCGACCTGCTGGCAGACAATCTGGCTGTAGTAGACGAACCCTCCTCCAAGGGCACAGGTAACGAAGTGAGCATGGAACAGATCCTTGCCTGGGATCCTGACTATGTGATCTTTGCTCCCGGCTCCATTTATAGCACGGTAAAGGATGACCCCGCCTGGGCCGCCGTTACCGCCATCAAGGAAGGACAATATTATCAGGCTCCCTTCGGGCCCTACAACTGGATGGGCTTCCCCCCCTCCGTGCAGCGGTATTTGGGTATGCTGTGGATGGCTAAGACCCTGTACCCCGAAGCGGCCGACTACGATCTGTATGAAGAAGTCAAAACCTACTTCCGTCTCTTCTATCACTGTGATCTGACTCAGGAACAGTTTAACGAGCTGGCTTCCGCCGCTTGATCCTGAAATTGCAGCGAAGCTGCCTGACGCATAGGTTCAAGCAGCTTCGTTTATAATACGTTGTACAAAAGGAGTACACATGGAAAAAATATTCACTGCCCTGCTGTATGAGCTGGAAAAGGGGCACGACTGCATACTTGTGAGTATCGTCTCTGACCGTGGTTCCGCCCCCCGTGGAAAAGGCTCTCAAATGCTGATCAGTGGAGAAGGGCGGGTACAGGGTACCATAGGCGGCGGCGCCGTGGAAAAATATTCCGAGGATATGGCCCGCTCCCTGTTGCCGGAAAAGCGCTCCGCCCTCCACCTTTTCACGCTGCGTACCAACGACCGCGAAGACATTGGCATGGTCTGCGGCGGGGACGTGCTGGTGCATTTTCAGTTTATTGACCACAGCGAACCCGATTGGGCGGCTTTTGCCGGGGAACTGCTGGCCCGTATCCGTGGACAGCAACCGGGCTGGCTGCTGCTGTCCAGGAATGGTGCGTTTCCAAAGCTGGCTCCCACCCCGGAAGCGGAAGCTTTTTCCCTGCCCTTGCCTTTAGGGGAACGGGCATACATTTTCGGCGGAGGACACATCGCCCTGGCTCTCACGCCTCTGCTTGCTTCTATAGGCTTCCGGGTAACGGTTATGGACAATCGACCCGAATATGCGGATCCACAACGCTTTCCGCAGGCGGAAGCAGTTGTCTGTGGAGACTATACCCGGCTGAAGCAGTATTTTACCCTGACGCCCGAGGACTATGCTATTGTCATGACCAATGGACACAGCTTTGATTATGAAGCTGAAAAGCAGATACTCCTGGGCGACTTTGCCTATCTGGGTGTCATTGGCTCCCGCAAGAAGACCGCCGCTGTCAACGCCAAACTTCTGGCAGACGGTCTGTCCCAAAGCCTGCTGGATCAGGTGCATACGCCCATCGGACTGCCCATTCTGGCCGTGACCCCCGAAGAGATCGCCGTAAGCATTGCTGCGGAAATGATCCTTGTCCGGGCCCGGCGGCGGGAACAGGCCGGCAGCGCCCCCTCACATGCCTGTCCCATGCACTAAAAAGCAGGAATACTGAAATGCGCTTCATGTTGTAAGCCGTCTTAGTATAGGAAAGCTCCTCTGCAGGTATGCGGAGGAGCTTTTTATAATGTCTTACCATTTTTACTTCAATTCACAGCGCCATGCATCCCCATCCTTACGGTAAAAGAACTCACTTAGATCGTTTTCCCGAAACACACGAAACGTATCACGCATATCTTCTGCCGCAAAAGGCCGGTCGAAAACGGTCTCCATATCCGCCCACCAGACTTCGCCTTCTTCGGAAACTCGAAGAGTTCCCTCAAAACGGTCCGTCATATACAGCAGAACCACATACCGCACCTGTTCTTCCACCCAATCCTTGATGCCGCATAACCGGGGCGCAGATATGGTCAACCCCGTCTCTTCCCAAACCTCCCGGATGACTGCTTCCGTGAAGGATTCTCCTTCCTCCACATGGCCGCCGGGAAAGGCAATACCGGGCCAATCCTGCTTCTTTCGCTCCTGCACCAGAACTTTACCGCCGCTGCAGATCATGCACATATTCATAAACACGGTGGGTTCCGTTTTTCTCATATTCCGTCCTCCGTTTCGTCTGGCTTTATTTCTTTGCTTTCCATGATAACATAAAAAGCCGTTCCGTTGCTGTACCGGTTTACCCCTGCGGATTTCATAGTAGCCACCGCTGTTTGAAATCAGTATTCGAAGGTGTATGCCCGGAAAGAAGCTGTCTGCCGGGAAGCGGCAGGCGGGGCGCACTGCGTGCCCAAGGGCACGCCTGCGGGGTATTTCCCCGCAGAGTTCCGACGGCAAAGCCGCCGGAACGTGCGCCCCGGGACTTTCGTATGCAGACCAGTCCCGGCTTCCTGCGCTTTTCCCACAGATGCAGAGTCAGGCCACTCCCTGAGGACGTTTCTTCATAAAAAATCCGCCCCGGAAGTTTTTCCAGGGCGGATCTTCATTTTTTATGAATTACAGGGTCGGATCCGTCCATTCATTATTGGAAGAACCGCCGGAAGAGCTGCTGCCGGAAGAGGAAGCCTTGATCTTCTTTTCGCTGATCTGGCTCTTTTCCATAAAGCCCAGAGTCTTGTCCACCTTAACCAGGCACACATCCCCCACTTCATCCAGCACCTGCACCCGGGTATTCAGTTTCAGCGCCTTGATCTTACCCAGCATGCGGTAGTTATCGCACAGCAGAGCGTCCTTTTGGGAATACCCCTTCCAGGTCTTATAGGCTTCCTGGCTGTCCTTGCGAAGCATATCTGCGGGAGCTTCCCCTGCAAAGCTTTCATAGCTTACCTTGGCAAACTTCCCTGCCTCATCCACCGCTGCAAAGATCTCTGCGCTCTTGCTGCCGCTCATGAAGCAATAGTACAGTTCCACACCATCGGCCAAAGCCGTAGCATTCACCGGGAATTTTACTTTTTTGGCGGTGCTGAGCTTTATGATACCGCCGCTTACCTCCAGCGTAATATCCTCACCGTCATTACCGGTAGAACCGCTTCCGCCGCTGCTGCTGCTTCCGCTGCTGCTGCTTCCGCTGCTCTTTTTGGCTGCCTTGAACTTGCTCTTGCTCACATCCCGGGCGTGCATATAGCCTTCCGTACCGTCCGCCTCTACCAGCATGGTAACGCCCAGATCCGCCTTTACGGTAACTCTGGCGTTGAGATCCATGGTTTTCAGGGTCTTACCATCCATGTAAGGGGAATCGCTGAGCACGGCATCCTTCTGCGTATAGACCTTGTATTCCTTAAAGGTCTTGGCGCCTTCCAGACGGACCAGCCGCTTTTCCACCAGCACTTCCTGGCCGTTGTAAGTGGCCTTATAATAGAGCTTGTCTTTTTCGCCGGTGATCTCCAGGGTGTCTCCCTTAGCCAACCGTCCCGCGATCAGCCCAAGGCCGTCTGCCTTTGCCTTGCCGGGTTCGCCCGTAGGTTCCGGCGTGGCAGTGGGTTCCGGTGTGGCAGTTGGTTCCGGCGTGGCAGTAGGCGTAGGCGCAGGCGTGTCCGTCGGCAGCGGAGTAGGTGTATCCGTGGGAACGGGCGCGGGCGTATCCGTCGGCGCCTGTGTGGGTGCCTGGGTTGGTGCTTGGGTCTCTATGGGAGCGTTCGGCTCCTGCCCGCAGCCTGCGCTCACCAGAAGCACTGCGCAAAGCAGGAAAAACAGGATTCGCTTCATGCTTCTTCAGTCTCCTTAGTTCTTTTTATATTCTGCATCATAGGTATTGCCGTAAGCGGCCCGAATGATGCCCCAGATATATTCATAAGCAGCGGAGCCGGGCTTAAAGGCGTTTCTGTTCTGATAAGCAATGTAGCCGATGCTTCTGTGCACGGTGCCGCCATACAGTGTCACGGTTTCTCCTGCCGCATTCTTCAGGATCATATAAGGCCGCATGGCCAGATCCGGTTCACACTGAGCATCGGTATAGCCCACCAGGCTGTTGGTATACTGAAGCAGGCCGCTGCCTGTCTTTTTGAACACGGGATCCTTCTTGTTGGCCTTGCTGTAAGCCGTGCCCTTCTTGGTGTAGCTGGCTCCCAGAACCAGATCCTTATCGCCCATTTCGGAATCCCAGGCCACGATGGTACCCGTCTCCTCCAGCGTATAGCCCATATAGCCGCTCTTGCTGATAAGCTTCGTCTTAATGCCCTTGGGAATGCCGGTGATCAGGCGGATGCCCTTGTTGCCGGTGATGCGGATGGAGGCGCCGCCATACTGCAGGATGTTATCAAATTCCTTGAGCCGCAGGGACACATACATGCCGTCCTCCTGGGAAAGCATCCATACATACATGCCCGTAGGATAGGTGGTATGCACATCCTTTGCGCCAGGATTCATAAAGGTATAGATCACGGCTGTTTTTGCCTTGCCGTCGGCCAGCTGGATGGAAACCTGCCCGCTCTTGGAGGTGTCTACCGTGTCTTTGCCGGAGTAAGCAACGCCGTCAATCCACACAGTGGTGCCCTTAAGACCCGTGCCGGCAAGATCCAGCGTTACCCGGTTGGCCGCGGTTTCCTTATACATATAAGTAAAGGCAGCCTTGCCCAGCGCTTCGTTGCCCAGGCCGATCACCGTGTCTTTCCACTGCGTTTCCGTGCCGTAGTAATAAATGGTATCCAGTCTGGCACATCCGGAGAAAGCGTTCTCCATAATAATGGCATTCTGCGCATGGAGCGTCAGCCGCTTAAGGTATTTGGCGCCCTTAAAGGTATCCTCCCGGATACGCAGCAGTGCACTGTTCACATATGCACTGGTAAGGCCGGTGCATTCTGCAAATACGCCCTTGCCCAGTTCCGCAAGGCTCTTGGGCAGAATCACGGAGGTGAGTGCTTTGCAACCGTAGAAGGCGGACTCCCCTATGCTTTTCAATCCATTGGGCAGGTTCACGCTCTTGAGAGCCTTGCAGCCGGAGAATACACTGCTGCCGATCTCCTTTATGGAAGCAGGCAGCTTGATCTCCGTCAGCGCAGAACAGCCGTAAAAGGCGTTGCTGTCAATGGAAGTAATGCTCTCCGGCAGATCGATGCTCTTAAGTGCGCTGCACTTATAAAAGGCAGAAGCGCTGATGCCGGTCAATGTGGCGGGTAGCTTCACGGAGGTGAGTTTGCTCCCGCCAGCAAAAGCATTTACCGGCAGGGAAGTGATGCCTTCGCCTACCACAACTGTCTTGACCTTATCAAGGATCTTATGCTTGCTGTCCCGCCAGGGCGTCTTATCCACAGCGCCCTTGCCCGTAATGGTCAGGGTGCCGCTGGATTCTATCCAGGTCCATTCCATATCCCCCACCTTGCCGCCATCGGTATATTTGGTAGGCAGGATGGATTCCAACCCGGAAATGACCTTGCCGCACAGTTTGCACTGTACACCGGCGGTATGGCCGTATTCGGTTTCCGTAGGAGCCTTGGCCGGTACGCTTTCTTTCACATGCTTATCCGGCACCTTGGCCAGAATGGCCTGGGGCTTCAGGATCGTATGGCATACGGAGCATTCTTCCCCTTCGGTCAGACCGTTCTCGGTGCAGTTAGGCTCTTTGGCCGGCAGTTTTACCGGGGTGTGCGCCTTTTTGTCGTCATTCTCGGGGCCATCCTCTTCCCAGCCGCAGGGGCAGGCATAGTGGATATGGCTGCCCTTGGAGCAGGTAGCTTCCACCGTGGTCTGAGTCATGGCATCCTTATGGTTTTCGGGGTCATAGTGTTTGAAGCACACCAGTGCGTTTTCGCTCAGCCCCAGATAGGCGTTGCTGTATTCTTTCCAGCTTTCCTTTTCCGCTTCTATAAAGAGCTTCACATTCCCGGCGCAATCCTTGAAAACGTCTTTTTCCAAAGTGGTCAGCGTTCCAGGGATCTGTATCCGGGTGATCCTGCTGCAGTCGGCAAAGGCTTCGGTCTTAAGAGTGGTGGGGCCGCTGATGATCTTCACTTTTTCGATACTGTCAGCCCAAACGCTCCAGCCCTTGTCCGTTTCGGTAAAGGCACCGATCTCGCCCTTGCCGGACAGGATCAGCAATCCTTCGCTTTTATCGAAGATCCAGTGGACCGTGCCCAGATCGCCCTCCGTGACCTTTTCGACAGGTTCTGTCTGGGGCTCTGCCTTTCCCTCCTGAGGGACAGGCGTTTCGGGTTGTTCCGGCTTGATCTCCTCTGCCAGCGCCACGGCAGGCACCAGCGAGCAGAGCATGCACAAACACAACAATCCTGCCAAAATACGTTTCTTCATCATATCCTCCTCTCCTGTAGGCCTATATCGGGGCATGCTTTCCCCGAAGGCTTTTTCGGATGTTCTCATTGTAGCATAGAGATTCGTCCAAGTTGTAAATATTTTTTATGAAATGGGGGTCAAAATGAAATTTTACAATTTGTCCGCATCTGCCTCCGTCACTCGCTGTCCCTGCCTCCGGCCATATGCGTCTTTTGCAAGGGTATACTCCACCGCATCCTGTAAAACTCCCGGCTGATCCTGAAAGACACCTCTGCACACCCCCTGCCGGGCAAAGCCAAACTTTTCATATACATGCTGGGCCCGCCGGTTGTTCAGATTCGTGTTCAAAGTGATCTTTTCTGCCTGAGGTGCATGGGTATAAAAAAGATAGTCGCACAGCAGCTTCAGGCACCGTGGGCCCAGCCCCCGGTTTTGAAAGGTGCTTTCGCAGATCTTGATGCCGATCTCCGCTGCCCCGTCCCGCAAGGAATAGCCCATTTCCCCTATGGGTGTGGCTGCATACTCTATAAGAAAGAGCCTCCGTTTCAATGCCGCCCAGGCTACATCCTCCCTTGTCTGCTCCATGGTCTGCCCCAGACCATTCGGAAACCCCGCATGGGCCATAACGGCCCCATCGTTCCACCATTTGTGCAGCAGCGGCACGTCTTCTTCCCCGGCAGAACGCAGTGTCAGCTCTCCATCCTGCAGACATACCCTGGGCAAAATAGGCCGCAGCGCCACCGTTTCCCCATCGCAGGTCTCCTCGCTTTCCGTAAAGCCAAAGGCAGCGTACAGCCTTTTGGCCGCCGCATTCTCCGGCACATAGGATACCCAGCAGCAGGAAGCCGGGCCCCGGGGCAGTGTATCTATATGGAAGAGAATCATGGCCAGCGCCCGTTTGCCCAGTCCCTGTCCCTGACGGGTTTCATCCACCATGAACCGCCACAGGCAGTAATTCCCCTTTGCTATGGCCGGGTCGTCTTCATCCAGAGTATCATATCCCAGCATACAGAAGCCCACAGGCTCCCCCTGTTCATACAGGCCAAAGGGCAGGGCCGTACCTCCGTCCTTCTCCGCCGCATAAGCTTCCAGGATACTCTCTGTATTGGAGGCCACAAATGCCTCCTGTTCCGGCTTCACCCGCAGCTGCACCAGTTCCCATAATGTGTTTCCGTTTACAGCCCTCAGTTCCATTGGAATTCTCCCGTGATCAAAACCATTTTACGGATACAATATAACAGAAAGCAGCTCACGCTTCAATAAATTCGGCAAAACGCACGGGTTTTTTCGTAAAAAAGAACCTCTGTCCCTCATTGGGGGCACCATTCTGCCATCACCTTTTTGGAGGCATGCATGGAATATTTGCCGGCTGCACCCTGAGCGGAACCGATACGGCAGACTTATAGACCGTTCCTGCTGCCGGATCGTCCCAATGCCGTTGCCGATATTCCCGGCAGATTGACCCCCGTCAAAGAGATCGCTCTTCTTCGTATACCGTCTCTCAAGTCTGCAAGAAAGCCTCTTCCGGGCTTTTCAACTGTCAAAAAAACGTGTATACTAACATAATTATTCGCAACGGCGAAAGGAAAGAAAATGAAGTATCTGCGGTTTTATTTTAAAAAGTACCGGCTGGAGAGTCTTTTGGCTCCTCTGTTCAAAATGCTGGAAGCCTGCTTTGATCTGGCCGTTCCCATTGTAGTGGCCCGGATCATCAATATTGGCATTGCTCAGGGAGACAGAGGGTATATCCTCACCCGCTTCGGTATCCTGGGCGCCATGGGACTCTTGGGTCTGCTGTGCAGCTTCACCGCCCAATGGTTCTCTGCAAAAGCGGCGACCGGTACGGCTACGGGGCTTCGGCACCGTTTGCTGGAAAAGATCCAGTCACTGAGCCTTACGGAACTGGATGGCATGGGCGTCCCCACGCTGATCACCCGCATGACCAGTGACATCAATCAGGTGCAGAATGGCATGAATCTGTTTTTACGCCTGTTCCTGCGCAGTCCCTTCATTGTGCTGGGCGCCATGGTCATGGCCTTTTCCATCGACAGCACGCTGGCGCTGATCTTTGTAGCGGTCATTCTGGTGCTCTCTCTGATCGTGGGCGGGATCATGCTTTTGAGCAATCCCCGCAACAAAGAAGTGCAGCGTAAGCTGGACGGCATCACCGCCGCCACCCGGGAAAGTCTTCTGGGGGTACGGGTCATCCGTGCCTTTGGCCGGGAAGAAGCAGAGACCGAAGCTTTCCATGCCCGCAGTCAGGATCTGACCCGGGCCCAGATCGCCGTCAGCCGGGTCACCGCTCTGCTGAATCCCCTGACCTATGTGGTCATCAACGGCGCCATCATTGCCATCCTGTATTTCGGCGCCCGGCGGGTAAACGGAGGGCTTCTTCTTTCCGGCGATGTTATTGCTCTAATCAACTACATTTCCCAGATCCTGGTGGAGCTGGTAAAGCTGGCCAACCTGGTGGTGTCCCTCAGCAAGGCCGTAGCCAGTATGGGCCGTATTGAGGAGATCCTGGATACCCCCTGCTCCATGGATTTTTCCGGCAGCGCCGCAGGCAGCAACCCCGCTGAAGCCGTGCGCTTTGAGGATGTTTCCCTGCGCTACAGGGACGCTGGGGCCGATTCATTAAGCCATATCTCTTTCACCGCCATGGCCGGGGAGACCATTGGCGTTATCGGCGGCACCGGCAGCGGCAAAAGTTCTCTGGTGCAGCTTATCCCCCGTTTTTATGACGCCGCCTCCGGTACGGTATACATACAGGGCGACCCCGTTAAAAGCTGGGATAAGGCCGCCCTGCAGAGAACCGTAGCTCTGGTGGATCAAAAGGCCCGCCTCTTTAAGGGTACTATCCGCTCCAATCTTCTATGGGGCAAAAAGGACGCTACGGAAGCGGAGCTCTGGGCCGCTCTGGAGACGGCACAGGCGGCGGACTTTGTCCGCGCTAAGCCCTTGGGGCTGGAAGAGCCTGTAGAACAGGGAGGCAACAACCTTTCCGGGGGACAGAAGCAGCGGCTGACCATTGCCCGGGCCCTGCTTGCCGGTGCGGATATCCTCATACTGGACGATTCCGCCTCGGCGCTGGACTATGCCACCGATGCCGCCCTGCGCCATGCCCTTCGCGCCATGCCGGGAAAACGCACACTGTTTATTGTAAGCCAGCGCACGGGATCCATTGCCCATGCAGACAAGATCCTGGTGCTGGAAGAAGGACAGCTTGTGGGCTGCGGTACCCACGAATCCCTTTTGACCGACTGCCCCGTATACAAAGAGATCTACGACAGTCAGTTTAAAAAAAGCGCCGATATCCCGGCAGAAAAGGAGGCCTGATCCATGAAGGAAAAAAATCTGTCTTCCCTGCGGCGTATCCTTCCTCTGCTGCGTCCCTACCGGCTGCTGGCAGCAGCCACCCTGCTTTGCTCTTTGGTCTATGTGGCCGGGCAGCTGCTGATCCCCATTCTTTCCGGCCAGGCCATCGATCATATGCTGGGCTGGGGCCGGGTGGAACTGGCACCCGTGCTCCGCGCAGGAGCACTCATCGCCTGTACCGCTGCCCTTTCGGCTCTGTGCCAGCATCTGCTTGCCCTGTGCAACAACAAGATCACCAGCTATGTATGCCGGGATCTGCGAAACCGTCTGAACGATAAGTTCCACCGGCTCCCGCTTTCCTATCTGGATGCCCATCCTATCGGGGATCTGGTCAGCCGTATGGTAGCGGATGTGGATACCTTTGCCGACGGCCTGCTCATGGGCTTTACCCAGCTGTTCACCGGGGTGCTGACCATCCTCAGTGTTCTGGGCATCATGCTGTATCTGAATCCTCTCATCGCCCTGGCGGTAGTGGTGCTTACACCCCTGTCCATCTTTGTGGCCCGGTTCATTACCACCCGCACCCACCGCTTCTTTAAGGAACAATCGGTGATCCGCGGGGAGCAGACGGCCCTGATCAACGAACTGATAGGAGGCCAGCGAGTAGTAAAGGCCTTTGGCCATGAAGAAGAAAGCCTGACCGAATTTGACGAGATCAACGGCCGTCTGGAAAAGGCCTCCATGCAGGCTACCTTTTTTTCCAGCCTGACCAACCCCTCTACCCGCCTGGTGAACAACCTGGTATACGCCGTAGTCACCCTTATCAGTGCTCTGAGTGCGTTGGGCGGATATATTTCCATCGGCCAGCTGAGCATCTTTCTCAGCTATGCCAGCCAGTATGCCAAGCCGTTCAACGAGATCAGCGGCGTAGTCACGGAGCTGCAGAATGCCCTGACCTGTCTGGAGCGCATCTTCGCCCTGCTGGAGGAGCCGGATCAGGTACCCGAAGCAGCGGTTCCTCTTGCTCCCGAGGCCCGGGGGCAGGTGGAGCTTTCCCACATATACTTCAGCTATGTGCCGAAAAGGCCCCTTATCGAAGACTTTTCCCTGTTTACCGCACCCGGAAAGCGCATCGCCATCGTAGGGCCTACGGGCTGCGGCAAGACCACTCTTATCAACCTGCTCATGCGTTTTTATGATGTAGACAGGGGCGTCATCCGTGTGGACGGAGCGGACATCCGGCAGATGACCCGCCACGACCTGCGCAGCCGCTACGGCATGGTGTTGCAGGATACCTGGCTGTGTACCGGTACCGTACGGGAGAATATCGCCTACGGCCACCCGGATGCCTCTCAGGAGGAGATCATAGCCGCCGCCAAGGCCGCCCATGCTCACGGCTTTATCCAGCGCCTTCCCCAGGGCTATGATACCCTGCTGACCGAAAACGGGGCCGGTCTTTCCGTGGGGGAGAAGCAACTGCTGTGCATCGCACGTGCCATGGTCACCCGCCCCACCATGCTCATACTGGACGAAGCTACCAGCTCCATCGACACCCGCACGGAACTGAAGATCCAGTCTGCTTTTGCCCATATGATGGCGGGCCGCACCAGCTTTATCGTGGCGCACCGGCTCTCCACCATTCGTGAAGCCGACCAGATCCTTGTCATGAAGGACGGAAAGATCATTGAGCAGGGAAATCACGAAAGCCTCCTGGCTCAAAACGGATTCTATGCGGCGCTGTACAACAGCCAGTTCGCCGCCAGCTGATCCTTTTTCTTGGTACAGGCCATGCACACCGCCCGGAAGAGCTGCCGTTCCTCCGGGCGTTTTTGTATGGTTTTTTCTTTCGATTTCTGCTATGCTGTATTATATTGATAGCAGTCCCTTTTTACGGAGAAAGAGCATGAACAAACAAAGCATCATAAACGCAGTAAATGCCTTATTCGCAGAAAACGACAAGAATGTCATCGGCAGGGATGCTGCCATCCGCCCGGATCTGGCCGGAGTGAAATTGTTCGAACAGCCGCTGATCGAATTTGGTTCCGCCGCCGATTTTCCGCATTCAAAGCCGAGGGTGTTATTGGGCCCTGGTTCATGCCCCCGCAGGCATGGCTACCGGACGGAAAAACCGTCATCTCCCTGTTCTTTCCCTTTACTGAGGCGGTCAAAAGCAGCAACCGGGATTCTGCAAGCGGGCCTTCCGCCTTATGGCTTCACGGCCGGATAGAAGGCCAGCAGTATATAGCGGACTTTGCTGCGGATATATCCGGATGGTTTAAGGCACACGGTGTACAGGTGTGCGTTCCTATACTGGATCAGCGGTTCAGGCAGATCACCCCAAACAGCGGATCGGCGGAATACGGCATTGTTTCCAAAGAGACCTTTGGAAGCAACTGGTCAGAACGGCATGCCGCCTATGTCTGCGGATTGGGAACCTTTGGCCTTTCAAAGGGGTTGATAACGGAAAAGGGGATGGCCGGACGCTTTCTTTCCTGCATCATCAGCGAAGAGATACCGCCGGATACACGCCCGTATACGGATATATATGCCTATTGCATCCGGTGCGGTGCCTGCATAGAACGTTGCCCGGTAAATGCTATCAGCTTTGAGCAAGGAAAGGTGCACAGTATTTGCAGCGCATGGCTGAACAAAACCGCCGCACTGTACAAGCCGCGGTACGGGTGCGGCCTCTGCCAGACCGCTGTTCCATGCGAAAGCTGCAATCCGGTTGAAAGACGCATGAAAAAGGCCGCTTCCTTCACAGAATAAAGGCCTTTGCACCGTATCCCCGTCTTGCCCGGAAAACGATCGCACTCCCTGCGTTTTTCCTTGCTGTGACTGTTTTTATGGAGTAGAAAATCAAAATTTGGAGGTATGAATACATGGCAAGTGCGTATTACAAACCTTGCAAGGAATTAGACATTTGCAATGAGTTGATTGAAAAATATTGGGAATCAAAACAATATGACAAATGTTTTGAAGGACATTTGGTTTTGGCAGAGCAGGGGTATCCCCTGGCGGAATGTCAAATAGGTTATTTTTACTATGACGGACTTGGTGTAGAAAAAGACCTGAAAAAGGCATTGTATTGGACTCGCCGTGCCGCAGAGCATGGCGATAGAGATGGACAATGCAATTTGGCATGGTTTTATGAGGATGCAATCGGAGTGGAGCAAGATATCGAGCAGGCTAAGCATTGGTATCGACTTGCGGCACTGCAAGACCATGATCTGGCAATCGAAAAGTGCAAGGAGCTGGGAGTTGCATTGTAATTCCCCATTGCAGCATGATGGACAGTTCGCCAAATTCGTTTTTGTCGTTTCAGTTTTACGAAGCTGAGAAATCCCTTTAGGAACTTAAGGGCGCACTTCTATACTCCCTGTCGAGAGTGGTACGTCCTGCGGAGCTTCATTCTCTGTCAGCTGTCAGCAGAAGAAAACTGCATGACTGAAAATGCTTCGTCATGACCTTCCGGCAAGGGAGCTACACTCCCTTGCGACGTTTGCGCGTCTATTTCTTGTGGACTTGCCGTTCGCCGCCAGCAAGTTTGAAGATGAGAAAGTTGGATAAATTTCAAATTTGTTACGGAGGAATATGCTGTGAAAAAGATCATATCCATAGTGCTTTTTCTTTTGCTTGCGCTGTCATTGACATGCTGCGGAAAACAAAATGAAGCGTCTGAAGATACCCAAGCACTCACTGCATCAAAATGGTTTGACTCTCTTAATGGCGATGAAATGATCTGGGACGGCGTTCGGGAGATCCAGCTGGATGAGTTTCCCGGCGTCACGTTCCGTTGGCACCCTGAAAAGCTCGAAGCTGTCGCTGACAGGGAAATCATTCCTCTCTACACCGGTATGCCTATCTGGAGCGTGTATTTTTGCGACCTGAACGGCGACGGCAGGCCGGAACTTTGTTCCACAACCAGCGTTGGTTCGGGAATCGTTGACAATCGTTTTATTATTTACGATTATGCCAACAGCACAAGCTATGAGAAATCCGACCGCGGGCAATATGATTACACGCTCAATCTGCAAAACGGCAAGCTGATCGTAGAAAAGCGGGGTTATATGCAGGAGAAGCTGCTGGCTTCAGGAGAATTGGTATTTCGGGATGAATCCTATCAGATCGTTTGGGATAAATAAAAATACGGCCGGATAGCCGCAGTCCCCCTGCTTTACCGGGGCGGAGGTTGCGGCTATGGGTATTTGCCGCCCTGCTCCCTGTGCTGCTTAAACCAAAAGACGCGGCTGTGAAAGCCGCGTCTTTTATTTGCCTGTATGCACCTCCATGTACATTTTATGCCGCCTGTTTTTTCAGGAACGGAGCTTCCAGCCGCTCTATAAGCCCACCCAACCTACATTTGTTGGCCAGGAACAGTCCCAATTCTGCAGCCAGTATCCCGGCGGGTACATCCACCAGCACATGCTGCTTCACCAGCAAGGTAGAGGCAAACACCAGCAGGGTCATCAGCGCCGTCAGCGGCAGATACCACCGGGGCACGCCCTTAAAACGCAGCGCATTGCGGAAGCACAGCCAGCTTTCCAGACAGTGGATGGAAGGGAGCAGATTTTTCGGCGCATCGCTTTTGTAAATGCAGCGGGTAAGAAAAGCCGCAAAGGAATCCCCCTGAGGCACAGGCCGTGTCATGATTGTAGGCAGAAGAATAAAAAACAGGCAGCAGATCCCTTTGCTTATCCATTCTCCCGCCAGCCGCCGGTTCATAAAAGACCGCTCCTGACGGGCCAGCAGCATCCAGCCCATGGCCCACTGAAAGTATGCCAACACATAAATATAGATAAATTCCTGACAAAAGGGAATGCTTTCGTCTATCGGCAGCCCCATATATACCGGTTGGATCCCCGTAGGGATGAGCTTTGGCACATAATAAGCAAGGCCATTTACCGCCACAGTCAGCAGCACCGGCAGCACGGCATACCGGGGTACATGCTTCCACAGAAACCACAGGCAAAATCCCAGCCCGAGAACCAGCAATATCCATAAAATGATCCAGTACATTGTTTTCTGCTCCGGTCAGCGGCCCCGGTGCTTTTCCTTTCTTTTTTGCTGCGCCATGGCAAAGCGCCGGGCGGCCTCCGCCTCCCGCTCTGCTTTGGTATGCGCCTTCTTTTCCTGTTTGTGCAGCTCCCGCTGGGCCTGCAAAGCCTGTTGGGAGCGGGTGCCTATCCCTGCCTGTGCCGTTTGCCGCCGGGCTTCCCGCTGCCGCCGCTTATGATTTTTCTCTCCCGCAGCAGGCTTTTCTCCCTTTATGGGTGCACTAAATAACAGTTGCCCGTATTGCTGCTGCACATATGCCAGCACCTGAGCATCCGTAGGTTCCGGGCCAAAGGTGATCTTGCACACCCGCAGCCGCCCTGCTTCCCGCTTTTCAAAGAGCCCTACATAAAAAGGCTCCTCAAAAAACACCTGTAAACTCCCGGATACCTGCTCCGGGGTCTGTGAAGCCATATACACTTTCCCTCCTTTTTCAAGTACGCCGCACAGGGAAGGGACAACCAAAGGAGGCAGGTTACTGACGGGGGACTCCCCCGCTCCCGGACTACCTACCGGGACGTGTTTTTATCCCTGTTGTATGGCGAGTATAGCAGATGCAGCGATATTCTTCAATTCCTGTGCCAAAAGGTTGCTGAAATCTCACAATTCCCCGGCCAAACATAAAAAGCCATGCCTGCCGAAGCAGACACGGCTCTGTTGCGTGCATATATGCGTTTTACATTTTTTCGAACTGCTCCACGTTGGAAATAAAGACCGTGGCGCCCCCAACTTCTACCTCTGCCGTATAAAAAGCGTTGTACAGGCTGTATTCGTTATAGATGGCCGCTGGTACCTTGGCCTTGCGCCGGGCACAATGCTCCCGGATCAGCTGCACGGCATGCTCCACCTTTTCATCTTCTGTGCCCATAAGCAGGGTGATGTTGCCGGAGCGGAGAAAGCCGCCGGTAGTGGAGATCTTGGTGAACATATAGCCTGCTTCCGTCAAAGCCCGGCACACGTCCGCTCCGTCGTCCTTATTGACGATGGCTGTGATCATTTTCATGGCGTACACCTCCTTTTTTGTATAGTATATCACGTTCCTGCCAAAAGAACAACCATTTCCGTGGGAGATGCCGCCATACTTTTGCATTGCAATACGTTTCATTTTGTGATACGCTCACAGGCAAAAAGCAAGGAGGCGTTCTCATGGCTCTTCCTCTGGAGCGAGAAGCTTATACAGAACCCCGCTGCCCCCTTTCCCCGCCGGCTCGGGCTGGCAGCCAGGGCCATTCCATCCCCCGGAACAGAGTATTGGAAAAACTGGATCAATATCTGGCCCGCAGGGATTACCCGGGCGCAGAGCGACACCTTGTCTACTGGCTGGAGGAAGCCCGCCAAAACGGCGATGAAGAAGGGGCTTTTCTGGTACTCAACGAGCTTATGGGCCTCTACCGCAAGCTGAACCGAGAGGAAGAAGCCATTGCCTGTGCCCAGGAAGCGCTGGCCCTCTCTCATTCTCTGGATCTGGATAAAGGACCTTCCGGGGCTACCTGCCTGGTCAATGCAGCCACGGTACTGGAAGCTTTCGGTCGGTATGATACGGCTCTTTCTCATTTTGAAGCCGCGCAGGAACTGTATGAGGCTCTGCTGCCGGCGAATGATCCCCGGCTGGGCGGATTATATAACAACATGGGCCTGTGCCTGAGTGCGCTGGGCCGGTACGAAGAAGCCCTCTGTCTCTATCGCCGGGCCATGGCCATCATGGAGACTGCGCCCTATGGCCCCTGGGAACAGGCCGTCACCTGCCTGAACATGGCCAACACGCTGGAAAAGCAAAAGGGTCTGGAAGCGGGAGCAGAAGAGATCGAAGCCCTTATGGAGGAAGCCTGGACCAGGCTGGACCTGCCCTCCCCCGTCCGGGACGGCTATTACGCTTTCGTGTGTGAAAAGTGTGCCCCTACCTTCTCGTACTACGGGTATTTTGCCTATGCCGGGGAACTGAAAAAGCGTTCCGAGGAGCTGTATGCAGGGGCTTGAACTTTGCCGGGCCTATTTTGAAACCTGGGGCCGCCCCATGCTGGAAAGGGAATTTCCCGAGCTGCTGCCGCTTGTGGCAGCCGGGCTTATGGGCAGCGGATCCGAGTGTCTGGGCTACGATGATGAGATCTCCCGGGATCACGATTTTGAACCCGGTTTCTGCCTGCTCCTGCCCGAAGAAGCAGCCGTAGACAGGCGAACGGCCTTTCTGCTGGAGCGGGCGTATGCAAAGCTGCCCAAAACATTCATGGGCTTTACCCGCAGCGCGCTGTCCCCGGCAGGCGGCCCCCGTCACGGCGTATGGCGTACGGCAGAATTTTTTACAGAAAAGCTGGGCGCTCCCGATGGATGCCTGACGCTGCAGCAGTGGCTGACCCTATCCCCGCAGACGCTTCTGGAAGCTTCCGGCGGTACAGTCTTTTATGACGGATTGGGAGAAGTCACAGCCATCCGGCAGCGCATCTCCCGTTTTCCGGAGGCTGTCCGCAGAAAGCGCCTGGCAGGGCAGCTGCTTCTCATGCATCAGGCCGGGCCCTACAACTACCCCCGGTGCCTGGCCCGCAGGGATCCTGCGGCGGCTCAGCTGGCGCTGGGAGAATATGTCCGCCACGCTCTCAGCACTGCTTTTCTGCTGGAGAACGTGTATGAGCCCTATTACAAGTGGGCCTTCCGGGGTCTGCGCGCTCTGCCGGTCATGAAGGATATGGCTCCGCTGCTGGAATACCTGCTGACCGCAGACAATGAAGGCGACCGTCCCGAGATCAAGGCCGGGCTCATGGAAGATATAGGGGATATGTGCATTGAGAGCCTTCGGGCACAAGGGCTGAGCGCCATGGAGTGCCGGGATCTGAGCCGCCATGCCTGCTCCGTCAACGACCGTATCCGGGAGGACGAAGTGCGTCTGCTGCACATTCTCTGCACCGTGTAAAACAAGGAGAACTGCCATTATGATGATTCATGGGCTGCAAAAAATGACCCTGCTGGACTTTCCCGGCCGGGTGGCCTGTACGATTTTCCTGGGAGGCTGCGACTTCCGCTGCCCTTACTGCCATAATGCTGAACTGCTGGACGGCACCTGGCCCCCGGAAATGGAAGAGGAAACGCTGCTCCGCTTTCTGCAAAAGCGCCGGGGTCTGCTGGATGGCGTGGCTGTCACCGGCGGGGAACCCCTGCTGCGGGACATTGGGCCCCTGCTGGAGAAGATCAAGGCCATGGGCTTCGCCGTGAAGCTGGATACCAACGGGACCCATCCGGATCGGCTGGCAGACCTTATCCGGCGCAGGCTGGTGGATTATGTGGCCATGGATATAAAAAACAGTCCGGAAAAGTATGCTCTGACCGTAGGCCTTTCCGCCGTGGATCTGACCCCCATAAGAAAGAGCGTCTCCCTGCTGCTGGAAGGACAGACGGAATATGAGTTCCGCACCACCGTCTGCGCTCAGTTGCATAAGGATACAGACCTGCGCGCCATCGGCCAATGGATCCAGGGAGCCTCCAGATACTTTATTCAGCCCTTTGCCCCCCGGGACAGCGTCCCCTGCCAAAGCCTTACCGCGCCTGGAAAAGAGGCTCTGGAAGCCTTTGTGCGGGCAGTGGCCCCATATGTGGGATCCGTGACCCTCCGGGGAGCCGATTAGGAGCGTATATTGGGTATGCAAAGCGCATAAATAACTATATGTTGTGGTTTTATGAATTTCGTCCCCCATATATTGACTTTCCCCGCATTGTATGGTATCTTCGTACTGTTTCAATTTTGCATACGTCCGGGCCCCGGGCCCGCGATAATACCATCAAACAGCGGGGGATTTTTTTATGTATCGAGTCATTAAACGGGACGGTCAACTGGTAGAGTTCAACATTGCCAAGATAAGTGCTGCCATCGGCAAGGCATTTGATGCCCTGCACAAGCAGTCCCATCCCAGTGTGCTGGATCTGCTTGCACTGCATGTAACGGCAGATTTTGAAAAGAAGATCAAAAACGACTGCATCGCCGTAGAGGATATCCAGGACAGTGTGGAAAAGGTCCTCTCCGAGTCCGGCTATGCGGATGTGGCCAAGGCCTACATTCTCTACCGCAAACAGCGGGAAAAGATCCGCAACGTCAACTCCACTCTGCTCAACTACAAGGATCTGGTAGACAATTACCTGCAGATCAACGACTGGCGGGTAAAGGAGAATTCCACCGTCACCTATTCCGTAGGCGGGCTGATCCTCTCCAACTCCGGCGCCATCACCGCCAACTACTGGCTTTCCGAGATCTACGACAGCGAGGTGGCCGAAGCCCATCGTTCCGCCGCCATGCATCTCCATGATCTGAGCATGCTCACCGGCTATTGCGCCGGCTGGAGTCTTAAGCAGCTGATCCAGGAAGGGCTTGGGGGCATCCCCGGCAAGATCACCTCTACGCCCGCCGGGCATCTGTCTACCCTGTGCAACCAGATGGTCAATTTTCTGGGCATCATGCAGAATGAATGGGCGGGGGCTCAGGCTTTCTCCTCCTTCGATACCTATCTGGCGCCCTTTGTAAAGGTGGACGGTCTTTCCCAGAAGGAAGTCAAGCAATGCGTCCAGAGCTTCATCTTCGGGGTAAATACTCCCAGCCGCTGGGGCACGCAGGCGCCCTTCTCCAACATCACCCTGGACTGGACCGTACCCAAGGATCTGGAAAATCTGCCTGCCATCGTCGGCGGCAAGGAAATGCCCTTTACCTATGGGGACTGCAAAAAGGAAATGGACATGGTCAACAAGGCCTTCATCGACGTTATGATCGAAGGAGATGCCAACGGCCGGGGTTTCCAGTATCCCATCCCCACCTATTCCATTACCCGGGACTTTGACTGGAGCGAAAACGAAAACAACCGGCTTCTCTTTGAGATGACCGCCAAATACGGCACGCCTTACTTCTCCAACTACATCAACTCCGACATGGAGCCCAGCGATGTACGCTCCATGTGCTGCAGGCTCCGGCTGGATCTGCGGGAGCTGCGCAAAAAGTCCGGCGGTTTCTTCGGCTCCGGGGAAAGCACCGGTTCTATCGGCGTGGTGACCATCAACATGCCCCGGATCGCTTATCTTTCTCAGGACGAGAAAGAATTCTATGAGCGGCTGGACAAGATGATGGACATTGCCGCCAGAAGCCTGAAGACCAAGCGCACCGTTATCACCAAGCTTCTGGATGCGGGTCTGTATCCTTACACCAAGCGATATCTGGGCACCTTCAACAACCACTTTTCCACCATTGGTCTGGTGGGTATGAACGAAGCCTGCCTCAACGCCCGGTGGATCCGGCAGGACCTGACCCATGGTCAGGCCCAGCAGTTCACCAAGGATGTGCTCAACCACATGCGGGAACGGCTCAGCGATTATCAGGAGCAGTACGGCGACCTTTACAATCTGGAGGCTACCCCCGCTGAATCCACTTCCTACCGCTTTGCCAAGCATGATAAGGAGTTGTACCCTGGCATCCTTACCGCCAACGAAAATGGCACGCCTTACTACACCAACTCCTCTCACCTGCCCGTAGGCTATACGGAGGATGTGTTCTCCGCCCTGGATATTCAGGACGATCTGCAGACTTTGTATACCTCCGGTACGGTGTTCCATGCTTTCCTGGGCGAAAAGCTCCCGGACTGGAAGGCTGCCGCCACGCTGGTGCGTAAGATCGCCGAAAATTACAAGCTGCCCTATTACACCCTTTCCCCCACCTACTCCATCTGCCAGGATCACGGGTATCTCTCCGGGGAGCATTATTCCTGCCCCCATTGCGGCAAAAAGACCGAGGTTTACAGCCGCATCACCGGTTATTACCGGCCCGTACAGAACTGGAATGACGGCAAGGCCCAGGAGTTTAAGGACAGAAAGGTCTATGATGTGGGGCACAGCGTTCTCCGGCACAACGGCCCCATAGAGGCCCCCGCCGCTCCCGCTGTCCCGGCAAAGCCTCTGGAGGAGGTTTTGGAAGAAGAACAAGTGCCCGTCAACAGCACCGTATTTCTTTTCGTGACCCCCACCTGCCCCAACTGCAAGCTGGCCAAAGCCCTGCTGGATAAGGCCGGAGTGCAGTACGGCGTATACATTGCCGAGGAGCACCCGGAACTGGTGGAAGAGTTCGGCGTTAAGCAGGCCCCTACGCTGGTCATCCGGGAAGGAGAAGAGCTGCGCAAATATAAGGGCGTTTCCTCCATCAAGGGGCACCTGATGGGTAAGGAATAACATAAAAAAGATTGCAGGGGCGCTCACAGCGGCGCCCCTTTTTTCTGGAAAATCAATACAGGAGTAATGCATATGTTGGATGTGATTATCGTAGGCGGCGGTCCCGCAGGCATGACCGCTGCTCTGTACGCCCGGCGCAACGGAAAAAGCGCCCTGATCATCGAAAAGCAGGGCTTCGGCGGTCAGATCACCTATTCCCCTCAGGTAGAGAATCTGCCGGGGTTTCTTTCTCTCAGCGGCAATGAATTTGCCGACAGATTTCTGGAGCAGGTTCTGTCTCAGGGAGCCCAGGTAGAGCTGGAAACCGTTATTGCCGTGACCCCCACCGGCACAGGTTTTGCCGTAAAAACGGAAGAGGGCAGCGTTTTTGAAAGCCGGACAGTGATCCTGGCCACCGGCGTCCGCCATCGCCTTCTGGGACTTCCCGGAGAAGAAGCGCTTATCGGCAGCGGCATTTCCTTCTGCGCCGTATGCGACGGAGATTTTTATAAGGATCAGACCGTTTGTGTAGCCGGCGGCGGGAATTCCGCCCTACAGGAAGCCATTCTCCTTTCCGACAAATGCAAAAAAGTCATTCTTCTTCAGGATCTGCCGGTATTTACCGGAGAGCAGCGGCTTCAGGAGGTGCTTTTTGCCCGTAAAAATGTAGAAGCCTGCCCCAATACCCGGATTCTGAGCCTGCTGGAAGAACAGGGAGAACTTCGCGGCCTTTCTGTGGAAAACAAGGCTACCGGAGAAACGCGCAGCATCCTATGCGACGGACTGTTTGTAGCCATAGGACTTCTGCCGCAAAACGACGCTTTTTCTTCTCTGGCGCCCCTGGATGCCAACGGCTACTTTGACAGCAGTGAAAACTGCCTGACTCCTACTCCCGGTCTTTTTACCGCCGGAGACTGCCGGAAAAAGACGCTGCGTCAGGTAACCACTGCCGCCGCAGACGGCGCCGTGGCCGCTATGGCTGCCTGCCGATATATAGACGGGGTACAGGCATGAACATCCCCCTTAAAAAGCTCCATCCGGAAGCTCTGATCCCCACTCGCGGCTCTGCTTCCGCCGCCGGGTACGATCTGTATGCCTGCCTGCCTCAGGGGCCCGTGACTCTGGCGCCCGGGGAAACTCTTGCCATTGGCACCGGTATCACCTGCGCCCTGCCGGAAGGGTATTTTGCCGCCTGCTTTGCCCGCAGCGGACTGGCGCTGCGTCAGGGACTTCGCCCTGCCAACTGTGTAGGTGTGGTAGACAGTGATTACCGTGGAGAATACATCGTGGCTCTACACAACGACAGCGGGGAACCGCGCACTGTATCTCACGGCGACCGCATCGCCCAGCTGGTATTGCTGCCCTATGTACCCATGGAATTCGTCCAGACCGATGTTCTGGACGAAACACAAAGGGGAAGCGGCGGCTTCGGCTCCACAGGCAAGTAACTTGCCCCGCATGCACCGTATATACGGGAGGTCAAATGGGAAACACATTCTTTTTCGGTTGGGAACCGGCTCTTATGGCATGGCTTCAGGCCAATCTGGGGGTCTTTGGCGTAAAGCTGGCAGTCTTCCTTACCCTTTTCGGACAGGAGACCATTATGGTGCTGTTGCTGGGCTATTTTTACTGGTGCCGCAGCAAAGAGATCGGCATCTATATGGGTACCAATCTTTTTGCCGTTTCCGTATGGAATCCGCTGCTGAAAAACATCTTTCTTCGCCGGCGGCCCTATTTTGACTGTCCGGAGATTACTTGCCTGAAAAAGGTCTCTGAAAATGCGGATCTATATGACATTGCTGCCCAGGGATATTCCTTTCCCAGTGGCCATTCCTCCAGTGCCGCCGCCCTGTACGGATCCTTGGCCCGATGGTTCAAAAAGCGCTGGCTCACCTTCTATTGTGGGATACTTATTCTGCTGGTAGGCGTCAGCCGCTTCTGTTTGGGCGTACATTTTCCTACGGACGTGCTGGTCGGCTGGGCTTTGGGGCTTCTGGCAGTATTTCTGGTGCCCTGGCTGAAAACCGTGCTGAAAAAGAAATGGCTCTTTTATCTGGTGCTGCTGCTCACGGCTCTGCCGGGTCTGTTCTACTGCACTACCTCCGACTATTACATCAGCCTTGGCATGATGATCGGTTTTTTTGCCGGAAATCTTTTTGAAGAGCGCTTTGTCCGTTTTCAAAATACCCGTTCCATTCCCCGCTCCGTTCTGCGGATACTGGGCGGCATAGGGATATACCTGGGGCTCAACGCTCTGTTGAAGCTTCCCTTCTCCGGGGAATTTCTTTCCTCCCCTGCCTTTGCTGCACGCATGGTACGCACCGCACGATATGCCGTGATCCTGTTTGTGGATATAGGTCTGTACCCTGCACTCTTTGCCCTGACCACCCGTATCGGACGGAAGAAGAAGCCGGTACAGTAATAAAATGCAAAAACGCACATGGAGGCAGGCACATATATGCCTGCCTCCATTTTATTTTTCATTCCCTGGCAGCGATGGCCGCCACACTCTTTTTATCGGAAATCCACGGTGACCGTATTGATATCCGTATCCATGGTCCAATCCGAGCGTACGCTCCATGTCAGCTTTTCCGGATAGGAAAGAGCCTTGGCCAAAGCTTCGGTATTCTTGCGCATGGGCCCCAGCAGCTTTTGCAGGGCGGCTGTCCGACCGGGTTCAAGGTCGTCTCCTACATTTTCAAACGCTTCCTGCGCCTGCAGCAGGCTGTCTTCCAAAGCGGCCTGCAAAGAACGGGTCTCTTCCGGCAAATCCGCCTGTTCTCTGGAAAATACCAGCACCTTGGCTCCGTTGCGCAGGTATTTCAGCGCCCGGAACCCCGTTTTTTTCAGCCACCGGACATACTCATAAGAGACCCTGCTCTGAGGTTCCACCTGAAGGCCGAAAAGTGTTTCTATCAGCTCCGTCCGCCCGGATTGATCCAAAAACATAAAATTCCAGTCCGCCGCAGAACGGATCTCACCGGGCATGGTATACATGCCGATGGTCTCTGTATCCAGCCGGGCGGCAAAGTTCATGAGCGCCACCTGCTGCTGCAGGGTCAGATTGGTATATACCCCCTTCTGCAAGGTGCGCATCAGTGCCGGGATTTTGCTCAGCGTCCCTTCCTTTTTCAGCTGCTCAAACAGAGCCAGCAGCATACGTTTGCAGCGGTTCATGCGGCCCTTGTCTCCCAATTCCCCGGTGGCATTTTTTCTGGCCCGCATATAGTCGCTGATGCCCTCGCCGTCCAGATGCTGCATACCCTTCTTATACCTGCGGCCGCTGCTGCCGGTATACTGCATATCCATATCAAAATCCACACCGCCCAGCAGATCACCGATCTGAGCCACCTGATCCACATCAATGGCACAGTAATACTCTACCGGAATCCCTCCCAGCATCCACTCCGCCGCCTGGCAAACCTGCCGGAATCCCGCCTCGGTTTTGCCGCCGCCATAATTGAGTATACCGTTGAGCTTGTAAAATCCGTCTACCCCTTCCATATTCACAAAAGTATCCCGAGGCAGGGAGAGCAGATCCACCTTTTTCTCCTGGAAGTTCACCGCTACCAGGATCAGCGCATCCGTATGGCAGTCTGCCGTGGGACCGTAACTTTCCAGCACGCCGGCTTCTTTATCGATCCCCATAAGCAGAATGTTGACCAATGCGGGCGTTTCCTCTTCAGCAGCCCGGGCGGTCGGCGCCGGTGTGGAAGGCAAATCCGGATCCTCATCCGCCGCAGCAGGCGTAGGTGTTGCTTTCCGTGTGGAAATATGAAACAGGGATTCCGGCCGGTTCAGCGTTTGATGCAGGCAGGCTCCCAGAAAAGCGCCCGCCACCAGCAATCCCGTCAGCAAAAATATCCACAGAGTCCTTTTTTCGTTTTTCTTTTTATTATCGTTTCCCTGGGAAGAGACCGGCTCCTTTTCCATGGAAAATGCTCCTTTCGTTTTCGGCAGTACCGTATGGTATAGTGTGTCCCGGGTAGTCCGTTCCATACCTTACTGCATTGTCCATGCAGGGTCTGCTTTTGATTTTATGGAGTATACCATATCTCTGCAACCGGATTGCAAACTTTCCTTGACCAAGGTGCAACATTTGCACGGGAAAAGCAATCTCATAAAGCCATAACCGCCCTTCTCAATTTTATGCTCCGTTTTATTCGCCGTTATTCATGGCCTTATCCGGGCCGTATTCCGATGGTGCCTTCAGATCTGCTGCATATTCTTTCCTGCACAAGTTTCATTTTCTCCCCCACTTCCTGTAAAAATGTTTATTTCAGCAAGAAATGCAGGAGAAATTGCAGGAGAAGCGTTACAGAAAAAGCAATTATGAGAAAAAAGGAAAAAAAGCTTGCCAGCAGTCAGGCAGATGGTTAAAATGTGTATATATTCCGTGGCAGGGATATAATTTTTGGCCGTACTTATCTTGTGCCAAAGCAAAAAAACAGGAGGAATTCACATGAAAAAGACTTGGCTTGCAATGCTTCTGGTTGTTGTGATGCTCTTCTCCCTGGTTGGCTGCTCCAATGAACAGGCCGATCAGAAGAGTGAACCCACCGCTGAACCCGTTGCAGAAGTCACCGAAGCCCCCACTGAGGCTCCTACCGAAGCGCCTACCGAAGCCCCCACGCCGGAACCCGTACAGGGCGTAAAGAAAGTCACCGTTCTGAACACTCTGGTCAAGGATCTTACTCCCGCCAAGGGCGAAGAGACCCGTTTCAACGCTTTCTGGCTTCCCTCCTACAATATTGGGGAGATCGCCGAAAAGAACTTCTACTTCATGCCCGAAGCCACTGATGTGGTGGCGGTGGTAGCCTATACCGACGGTTATACCGATGACGGCACCGATACCTATGAGACTCTGGCCGTCAAAGGTCTGAGTCTCAAGTATACCGACGCCAAGGGCAACGAATATGATGTATTCACCGGCCCCACCCAGAAAAAGGACAACATGCCCCAGTTTATGGGCTATTTCACTGTAGGCCACGTCTGCGCCCTGTTCATGCAGCCCGACGGCTGGAACGTTAAGGAGCTTTTTGATGAGATCGCCATGGCTCAGGCCGATGCTTATGACTTTATCTGTGCCGACGGCTATTCCGAGACCATCCAGGCCGCCGATCTGGAAAAGGTGAGCATCTTTGATAAGGACGGTTCCATTGACGCTACCTCCATCGCTTACCCCGACTACACGCTCCAGAACATCCGCTACATCGTACCCACCGGCCTCACCAAGGAAAGCACTCCCGGTGAGGGGATCCAGCAGATCGTTGTCATGCCCAATGCAGAAGGCATACTGGATACAGAAGCTCCTTACACCCTGAACTTCGGCGGCACCATTTATGAAGCCTATGCCGTGACCGACGTCATGGATAAGGCCGGCATCGCCTCTGATACCTGCAAGGCCATCTCCTGGAAGGACGGCTTCGAGTATGAGTACGATATGGAAGCTTTCAAAGCCTCTTACATCTGCCTGAACAACAAGAAGGGCAACGATGCCTTTACCTGCGGTCAGAAGCAGGCCTACAACGCCCTTTGCAAGAGTGCCGGCTACTACGTCTTTGACGCTGACGCTCTGGTATACGTACCCTCTGTGGAATCTCTCCCCGATGGTTACACCGTAGCCGACCTGTTCAAGGCCATCGGCATGCAGGAAGCCGCCTCTTACAACTTCATCTGCGCTGACGGTTACAAGGAAGAGATCTCCGCCGACGAGCTGGCCAATGTGAAGCTGTTTATCAATGCTGCCGGTGACGGTGTGGATGCTACCTCCATCGCCTATCCCGATCAGAGCCTGATGAATATCCTTACCATCGAGCCTGCCGCATAAACAGACCTATCCCATCAGGGGATCCTCTTGCAGCAAGAGGATCCCCTTTGCATACTCCCTTCAAAGAAGAAAAACTCCCCTGTTTTCCGCTGAATCCGGCAAGAAAAAATGAGAAAATATAGATTCCCGGGAATCGGAGGAGTATACTTGTACATAGAACAGGTTGTCTGTTTTTCAACGGACAGATTGTTGCTCATTTTATCTTATAAGGAACCGGAGGATGTCATTGTGAAAAGAACGCTCTCTCTTTGTCTGTCTCTGCTGATGGCTTTGACCCTTCTGGCTGGCTGCCAGAAGCAGCAGACTGCCGAAACGCCCAAAGAACCTTCTGCCACCGAGGCTCTCACCCAGGCAACCGCCGAACCCGTCCCCACGGAAGAGCCCATTAAGGGTGCTTATGAAGGAGACGATTACGGCACCGGCGCCGTTGGTGAATTTGGCGCTACCGCCTGCGCCGACCCCATTGCCGCCCAGATCGGCGTGGACATTCTGAAAGCCGGCGGCAACGCTGTGGACGCAGCCGTAGCCATGATCTATGCCGTTGGGCTTCTGGAGCCCGCTGCCTCCGGCATCGGCGGTGCAGGCCAGATGCTTATCTACCTGAAGGAGCAGGATCGCTACCTGGTGCTGGAATACATGACGCAGGCCCCCGGCGCTGCCGTGGCCGGTGAGATCAGCACCGATACCTCCTCCAATCCCCCCTCTCCCGAATCCATCGCCATCCCCGGTGTGGTGCACGGCACCATGACCGCATTGGAAAAGTACGGCACCATGACTCCGGCTCAGGTGCTTCAGCCGGTCATCGATCTGGCCCGCAACGGCTTCACTCTGCCGGAACGCTGGAACACCAATCTGGAAGGCCGCTATGCCAACCTTTCCGCCTACCCCTATACCATGGGCATCTATACCGATGACGGCTTCTTCTACAGCCATGGCCAGACCATCTATAATAAGGACCTGGCCGACACACTGGAGCTCATCGCCAACGGCGGCAAGGAAGCTTTCTACAACAGCGACTTCACCCAGAAGATGGTGGATTATATCCAGAGCATCGGCGGCCTGCTTACCCGGGAGGACTTCGCTCAGTACGAAACCAAAGAGCGGGAAGCCATCTCCACCACCTATCGGGGCAAGAAGGTCTATACCGTAGGCGGTCCCTCCAATGGCGGCACCGCCCTGCTGGAGATGCTGAACATTATGGAAAATTTCGACATGGCCGCTCTGGGTCACGACAGTATGGAGGCCGTTAAGGTCACCGCTGACGCCTACGCCATGGCCTGCATGGACGGCGTAGCCTTCATGGCCGACCCTGACTACTATAACCTGCCTACCGAAGAAATGATCAGCAAGGAATACGCTGCAGAGCGGGCCTCCAAGATCGATCTGACCACCTATCTCAAGAACGCCAAGAAGGGCAACCTTACCGTGACCCTTTCCGAGACCGGTGAAAAGGTAGATGCCGACACTACTCCCGATCAGGGCGGCACCACCCACCTGTCCGTTATGGATTCCTATGGCAACGTAGTTTCCACCACCAACACCAACGGTATCAACTTTGGCTCCGCCGTAGCCGTCCCCGGCACGGGCTTTGTATTCAGCGCTCATCTGGGCAATCTGAACAACTCCGCTACCGCCAAGGTCAACAAGCTCATGCCTTATATCCGGGTGCGCACCACCATCTGCCCCTCCATCGTGGCCGATGAAAACGGTGTTCCCTTTATGGCCGTAGGTTCCCCCGGCAACTGGGCACTGGTTTCCGCCGTGGCCATCACCATCTCCAACGTCATTGATTATGACATGAACGTGGCGCAGGCCATCAATGCCCCCCGTATCTACCGGGATAAGAACAGCAAGCAGCTTTCCATCGAATCCCGCTATGGGGAGGAAGTGCTCCAGAAACTCACAGACCTGGGCTTTGAGATCAGCGATGAAGGCGAGCTGGGTGCGCACGTAGGCTGCGTAGCCGCCATTTACCATGGGGCTGACGGCAAATTCTATGCCGGCGCAGATTACCGCCGTCTCTATGGCGCTGCCGCCTATTGATCCTCATTAACAAGCTGCGGCGGCAGGAAGCCTGCTTTCTGCCGCCGGGAAGGATTTTATTATGCGTGAAGAATACATTCTCGCCATTGTAATGCTGGGGCTGATGGCTCTTGTGCTGGCCTTCACCAAAAACGACCGCAAATGGTGGACGCCTGCCCTGCTTCTGGCTGCCGTAGCAGGAAGTCTGGCGGCAGGTATGGGACTCCGGTTCCGGGAGATCGTAGAAGGTTCCTTTGGTTTTCTGGATGCTCTGCTGCCGGTAGTCATGGCTGCTTTGTTTTTGCGGATGCTCAAGGATAACGGGGCATGGGATCTGCTTTTTGATAAACTTGCAGGCCGCAGCCCTCTTGGCGCCAGCTTCGGACTGCTGTTTTATCTGGCTCTGCCCGGGATGCTCACCGGATGCGCCAGCATGGGCGTGCTTATGAGCGCCGTCCCGGTCTATGACTATCTGCAAAAGAGAAACGTCCCCAAGTCCAAAGCCGTATCCTTTATTGCCGCCGGGTCTTTTCTGGGCATGATGCTGCCACCCAACTGCCTGCCGGCCATCATTGCGGCCAACGGCGCCGGCAGTGTGCTTCCTACCCCCTATGTTGGCTTCTTCCTGCCTCTGCTGGTGCTGAGCGCGCCGGCCTTCCTCCTCTGCGGTCTGCTCTTTGCCGGACTGTTTAAGGACGAACCCACCGCCGCTCCTGCCGCTGAAAAAAAGGCCTCTTTGCTGCCGCTGTTCCCGCTGGGGCTGGTGCTCCTGCTGGTGCTGATAGACGGACTTCTGGGTTCCTATTTGTATATCGGCGGCCAGACCCTTGTCTTTCTGATCGGGTTGGTGCTGGCAGCTCTGCTCCCCGCCGTAAAGCGGAATGCCAAAGGTGTCCTTTCCAGCCTGATGCAGGGCATTACAGACTGTGCCCTGCCTGTAGCAGCGGTATTTGCCCTTGGCTCTTTTATTGAAGTCAGCTCCATGAACGGCATCCGGGGCGTTTACAGCCTGCTGATCCTGCCCTATTCCACTACGGCGGTGATGCTGGCGCTTATGGCTCTGAGCCTGCTGGTTGGCTTCTTCTTCTCCGCTCCCCTCCCGGCTTTCTTTATTGCCTACGCCGTATTTCCCATCGGCTGGCTGGCCAACACCGTTACCGTAACGGGCTGTGCCGCCGCCATCGGGCTGGCCTGGCTCATTGCCTGTCGGGGCGGGCTGGTATCTCTGGTAAGAGATGAGCTTTCTCTTCCGGAAGTATCCTACAAAGAAACAGTCCCCGGTCTGCTTCTGGCGGGACTGCCCGTGCTGCTTATGGCAGTGCTGCTGGTAGTCTTTGGAGACAGCATGACGGGTCTTATCCTGTAAGGAGGGCAGCCATATGATTTCTATCGTCTATTATGCCGTCATCTCGCTGCTGAGCCTGCTGCTGCTGGCTTCCATGCTGAAAAAGCGCCCCGTGTACGAGCTCATTTCTCTGGCAGTGATCCTGGTGACCTTTGCCCTGCGGGCGCTGCACATCAAGTAAGGAGGCTGCCATGAAGAAATACACCCATATTTGGAAAAACCTTCTGGTACTGGCGCTGGCGCTGGTCTTTGCCGTCCCGGCCTCCATAGACTTCCTGGCCATGCACAGGCAGGAAGAAGTGGTTCAGACCTCTCAGCTGACGGAAGTCAAAATGCTTTCGGAATACTGCGAAGGACTTAAAGGCTCCGACCTGGATACGGAGATCTATATGTTTGACAGCGGCGTTCCCGGCGGCACCTTTCTGGTGCTGGGGGGCACCCATCCCAACGAATCCGCCGGTATGATGTCTGCCATCGCCATGATCGAAAACATTCAGGTCACGGCAGGCAAGGTCTATATTATGCCCTGGACCAACAAGAGCGGATTTACCCACACCTCCCCTCTGGACGGGATGCTGGACAGATTCTCCATCACCTTGGCGGACGGCTCCCAGCGAACCTTCCGCGTGGGCAACCGCCTGACCAATCCCGTAGACCAGTGGCCCGACCGGAACTTTTACGAAGGCTCCTCCGGCCGTAAGTTGGTAGGTACGGAAACGGCGGAGATCCGCAACGTCAACCGTCTGTACCCCGGCAATGAAAACGGCGTTCTCACCGAACGGGTATGCGCCGGGGTCAAGAACCTTATCAACGAAGAAAACGTGAGCATCGTCATGGACATGCACGAAGGCTCCCCGGAATTTCTGTATCTGGATACCACCATGGCCCATGAACGGGCTCTGGACGTAGCCTCCCTCATGGCCATGGACATGAGCCTGGAAGGGCTGAACATGAAGGCAGAACTTTCCGGCATGACCTCTTACGGCCTGTCCCACCGGAGTCTGGGAGACAATACCAGCGCTCTGATGACCCTTATGGAGACCTACAACCCCTCCATGGGGCCGCTTCACGGAAAGATGGACGATGACCTCATCGTCAACGGAAACGAACCCAATTATTACGAAGCACACAAGCAGGGCTACATCTACTACAACGTGAAGGAAAACGGCATCCCTCTTATCGAACGGATCGCCCGCCACATCACCTGTATCTCCCTGCTCAAGGATGCCTATAACACCTACCATGCCGATGCGCCCATTGAATTTACCTGCATCGGCAGCTACAGCGACATGATGGATCTGGGTCTTGAAAACATTTTTAAGCCCCTTTCCTGATAAAACGATCAAAAACTATGGAGGATTTTACACTATGAAAAAAATGATCGCCCTTATGATGGCCCTTATGTTCGTTCTGGCACTGGCTGCCTGCTCCAACGGCACCAAGGAACCCGAAGCTGCCCCCACGGCCGCCGCAGAGAACAACTCCTCTTCCGGCTATACCTCCTCTCAGGGGACCATTGACGGCTATGACCCCAACGAAAAGTCCGATTTTGTTATGAACACCAGCGAAAGCACCCGCACCTTTAACATGGGCGAAGCGGATGCTTCCCAGTTCAGCACTCCCATTCTGGTGACCTCCTTCGGTCAGAGCGCCGATGCCTCCATGATGGACGCCATCATGAAGAAGGCCGGTGTTGCCGATTATACCTTCAATGCTCTGGCCACCGCTGAGGATGTAAAGAACTACAAGACCGTTATCATCGTCTGCGGCGCCAGCTCCAAGGGTCTGGGTGCTGCCGGTATCTCTGAGAGCGACGAAACCGCCCGTGCCGAAGCCATCATGACCGCTATCGGCGAAAGCAAGCCCGCCGTGATCATGTGCCATCTGGGCGGCGCTATCCGTCGTGGTGCGTTGTCTGATAAGCTTACCGACATGGTGCTGGATGTAGCCAACTACCTGGTGGTGGTGGAAGATGCCAACTATGACTATAAGTTCTCCAAGTTTGCCGAAGAAAAGAACGTGCCCCTCACCTTCCTGTATGCCATTGCAGACGGTGTGAGCGTGTTCTCCGGCCTGTTCAGCAAATAAGCCTGTCCCATGACGCTCCGGGGCGCCGGCCGCTTTCCCCTTACAAACGGCCGGCACCCCTTTCCCTTTTTATGAAACAGTGAGGAAAAGATTTTGAGTACGGAATTGCTGGTCCTGCTGGTGATGCTGGGGGTGTTCCTGCTGGGGAACCTGCTGTGCAAGCTCCCGGTAAGCCTGTCTATGATCCTGGGCGCCATTGCGGGTGCTCTGGTAGCCGGGGAGGGCATCCCCGTCCGGCATCTTTTTGAGGGATGCTTTACCTATATCGACACCATCCTGATCATTTCCACCGCCATGTTGTTCATGACGGCCATTCAGCGCTCCGGGGCTCTGGAAGCCCTTAACGCACTGATCGTAACCAAGTTTTACAAAGCCCCGGCTCTGATGCTCATCCTTCTGATGTTCATCATCATGTTTCCGGGCATGATCACCGGCTCCTCCACCGCTGCGGTGCTTTCCGCCGGTGCCATTGTGGCCCCCATCCTGCTGAAAATCGGCATTCCCAAAGAAAAAGCCGGTGCCATTCTGGCCATCGGTTCCATCATGGGTATGGCAGCCCCACCGGTCAATATTCCTGCCATGCTCATTGCCGGCGGCGTGGACATGCCTTATATCGGCTTTGAAGGCCCTCTGTTTTTGCTGACCATCCCCTGCGCCATCTTTACGGTTCTGTTCCTTGGGCTTAAATACTGCAAGGATCTGGATATCGAGGAGCTGAAAAAAGAACTGGATATGGAGATCGGCAAGCAATACGGCTTCAAACTCTATATCCCCATTCTGCTGCTGGTGGTGCTGCTGGTCCTCACCCGGGCTTTGCCCCAGTTTATGCCCCAGTTGGGCACGCCCCTTATTTTCCTGATCTGCGCCGTAGTGGCTCTGTTCACCGGTAAACGCTTCAATGCCTGGCATGCCGGCCTGGAGGCCATGGATACCACCATCCCCGTGCTGGCAAAGCTTATGGGCGTGGGGATGTTCATCCAGATCCTGACTTTGACCGGCGCCCGGGGCTACATCGTGGTCAGCTGCCTGGGTCTGGGTATTGTCCTGCTGTATGCGGCGGTGTGCATTGTCATGCCTGCCTTCGGAGCCGTCAGCTCTTACGGGGCCGCCAGCGTCATGGGCGTGCCCTTCCTGCTTGTGCTGCTGGATACCGGGGACCAGATTACCCTGGCTGCTGCCCTTTCCTTTATCTGCTGCCTGGGCGATCTCATGCCGCCTACGGCTCTGGCCGGGAACTATGCCGCTCAGATTGTTGGGCTCAAATACAAGCCCGTACTCAAGCACTGCATCATTCCTTTCCTGGTGTGCATTGCACTGGGTCTTGCCTGTCTGCTGCTGTCCGGGTATCTGGGCTTTTTGACGGCATAAGCAAAGGAGGAAGTTATGATTCTCAAATATATCTATCTGGCTATTATCGCCCTTTTGCTGGTGTTTATCGTAGCCAATATGTTCCGCAAGGATAAGCTTTTGTACCAGATCGATGCCGCTTTGGTGCTCATCCCTCTGGTGCTGCGGCTGCTGCTGATCAAGTGAGGTGCTCATCATGAAAAAAAAGATCCCTACCCGCATCCTCACCGCCTCCCTTCTGTGCCTGCTGGCCGTAGGCGCCATTGTGTACCTGGCTTTGCAGTTCACCTCCATGTGGCAGGACGAGCCCATTTACCCCGGCCCCGGCGTAACGGAAAAGCAGATGCTTTCCGACTACAATCCGGAGCTTAAGGGCACCAATGGCGACACGGAGATCTATGTGCTGGATTCCGGCGTTCCCGGCGCCTCCATTCTGGTGCTGGGAGGCACCCATCCAAACGAACCTTCCGGCGTGGTGGCAGCCGTTGCCCTCATTGAAACCTGCACCCCAAAAACCGGCGTCATGTATGTCATCCCCCGGGCCAACCACAGTGCTTTTACCTGCACGGATCCCCAGGAAGCGGCTCCCATGTTTTATACCGTTCAGACCGCCGGCGGGGAGCGGACCTTCCGCTTTGGCTCCCGGGCTACCAATCCCATCGACCAGTGGCCGGATTCTGATGTATATGTGCACCGCACCAGCGGTCAGACCCTTTCCGGCAGTGAGACCCGCAATCTGAACCGGGCTTATCCCGGCAGCAACAGCGGCACCTTCACTGAGCGGGTGACCTATGGTATTACGGAGTTCATCAAGCAGAACAACGTATCCATCACCGTGGATCTCCACGAAGCTTCCCCGGAATATCCTACCATCAATGCCATCGTAGCCCATCAGGACGCCATTGAGCTGGCCAGCTGGGCCTCCATGGATATGCAGATGGAAGGCATGACCATCAGCATCGAAGCCTCTCCCACCAACCTTCACGGTCTTTCCCACCGGGAACTGGGGGATTACACCGATACGCTGGCCGTGCTTATGGAAACGGCCAATGCCTCTCAGGGGCGCCTTCGGGGCCGCACCGATGCGGATCTGGTGGTCACCGGGCAGGATCACTACTACTATCTGGCCGGTAAATACGGCGCTCTGTATGTGGATTTCCCGGAAACCGGCATTCCCCTGGATGTGCGGGTCGCCCGTCATATCTGCGGTGTGGAACAGCTGTGCAACGCCTATAACGAACTGAGCGGCACGGATACCCTGGATCTGGGAGATCTTCCCTCCTATTCCGAGATCATTGCCAATGGTGTAGGCGCTTATCTGAACTCCGGAAACTAAAGCCAGGCAAGGTGCTCTGCGTGAAAAGACTGTGTGTACTGACTCTGGGGCTGCTGGTGCTTCTATGCGCCTGTACCCCCGGAACATCCGAAAAGAAAGCGGAAGCCGCCCCCACGGCGGCTCCGCTGCAAACCCTTTCTCCCGATTCCGACGGTTCCCCGGAAGAATCTGCGCCTGCAACGGTGACCATCAACGGCGAGACCTTTGCCTATGACGGCTTCCGGGTGCTGGAGCCGGAATGTGATCTGGATATCTACTCCATGGAGCCGAAGGACTTTACAGACGATTTTAACACCGTGTATGAGTGCCAGCGGGAAAGCTATCAGCTGACACCCGAAACGGAAACGGAAACCACCGTAGTCAGGATCACCGGGCAGGAACCGGGCCCAACGGTCTACATTGCCGCCGGTATCCACGGGGATGAACGGGCTGCCTGGTTTGCCGGGCTCATGCTGCAAAAGATCACCATCCGGGCCGGCACGCTGTATGTCCTTTCTCCCGCAAATGCCAAGGGCGCAAAGGTCGTCAGCCGCATGGTAGGGGAAGAAGATCCCAACCGCTGCTTTCCCGGTCAGGAAGACGGCACCGAGGCCCAGCGCCTGTGCTATGCCATTTTCCATGACATTGAAGAAAAGGCCCCCGAGCAGCTGTTGGATCTGCACGAAGCCATCGTCTATAAAGAGGGCAGGGATTTTCTTGGCAGCACGTTGATCTATTCCTCACTGGATGGTATGCAGGATATGTTTTTTGACCTGCTCTTTGCCACTCAGGCAGGAGAAGTAACCTCCACTTCTTTCGGCTATAACGGCCCTGGCCCTGCCGGAAGTATGAACCGCACCGTTACCGACCAGCTGCACATTCCTTCCATCACCGTGGAGACCTTCCGGGGCTTCCCCATAGAGCGGCGGGTGAAGGATCAGCTGAAAGTGGCCGCCTATGTGCTGCGGTATAAAGGGATGCTATGACCATTGCCGGCCTGTTCATCTGCATATTATGCCTGTTGTATCTCCTGTATCTGGGGGCAGAAAAGCTTCTTGCCCGCAGGTATAGGAGATCTTTGCTTCATGTGATCCAGGTAAACGGCATCCGGGGCAAATCCTCCACCGTCCGACTTGTTGATGCGGGCCTTCGTGCAGGAGGCTTTCGGGTGGTCAGCAAATCTACCGGCACTTTGCCCATGATACTGCATACCGACGGCTGGGAGGAGGAGATCCGCCGCCGGGCCCCGGCCAATATCCGGGAGCAGCTCTCCCTGCTGGCTGCAGCGCATCGTGAGGGGGCTCAGATAGCCGTATGCGAATGCATGGCCATTTCTCCCGAGCTGCAGCGGGCCTCCCAGCAGATGCTTCAGGCGGATATCGCCCTGATCACCAACGTGCGGCTGGATCATACGGATGTCATGGGCGCTACCCGAGAGGAAATTTGCGCTTCTCTGCTGCATATGGCCCCGGAAAAAGGACTGCTGATTACCGGAGAAGAGGATATGCTTCCCTTCATGCAGGCCGTCATGAAAAAAAAACAGGGCTGTGCAAAGCTGGCACTGCCCGATGCTGCCGGATACCCAGGTATTCCTGATTTTCCGGAAAATATTGCACTGGCGCTGGCTGCCTGTGAAGCCGCTGGTGTTTCCCGGGCTGCCGCCCTGAAAGGGATGGAAAGTGTGCGCCGGGATCCCTATGCTTTTGAACGGCTGCAATGGGGGCATACGGTCTTTCTCAACGCCTTTTCTGCCAATGATGTACAATCCACCCGAACGCTGTATGAAAAGAGCGGAGAAAAAGCCCCCCTTATCCTGATCTTGAACAACCGCAAAGACCGTCCTGCCCGCGCACTGGAAATGAGTCGTCTGGCCCGGCTGCTGCCCGTCCGTGAAATATGGATTCTGGGAGAGCAGAAGGGCCTGATGCAGCGGCTGCTTCGGCGGCAAAATCCCTCCGTTCCTCTGCGCCGCTTTGACCGGGTAGAGGATATCCCTCTGGATTTTTCGGAACCCCGGGTGCTGCTGGGAGCCGGAAATATCAAAGGGCAGGGAGAAGCCCTGACTCTGCGCATACGCCGCCGGGCAAAGGAGGTAGAATGAGAGAAGAAATCCTGGTGCTGGGGATACTTTGCAGCATCCTGTTTTATGAATGTACCCGTCTTTCCCCCGGAGGGCTGATCGTACCGGGGTATTTTGCCCTTTGCCTGCAATCTCCCCTGCGCATTGGGTATACGCTTGGACTGGCTCTGCTCACATGGGGGGTCATGGCTCTGTTGTCTCAGGTGCTGATCCTGTATGGAAAGCGCCGGTTTGCTCTGTCTATCGTACTTTCCTATCTTTTGAACATGGCAGTTGTTGCCCTGGGCATACTGCCCTTTGAAATCAGCGTTATCGGGCTTATCATTCCCGGAATACTGGTGCGGGATATGGAAAAGCAGGGACCTGTTAAAACCATTTTGTCTCTTGGAATAGTCACCGGAGTATTGGGGCTTGTCATGCTCCTTATGGGGGCGCTGTGAAGCGGCGGGAACTGGGCAAGGCCCTGTGTCTGCTGCTTACGATGCTGCTTCTTTTGGCAGGCGGGTTGATCAGCTACGAAAATGCTTTCATGGAAAAACGGCCCGAGTATGACCGGATGTGTGATGCCGCCCGGCGCATGGAAGCCTGTATGGCCGAAATCAAAGCAGAAAGACTCCGCCGCGGCCTGCCGGTAGACGAAACGGAAGACATCTTTTCCACAGGCCTGCTGGGCACCGGGCATACAGCCATCACCACCACATTGGGAAATCTGGAGGCCAAGCGGACCTCCTGCCAGCGGGACATGGGCGCTCTGGTGCTGCGGCTGCTGCTGGAAGCCGGGGTCAAGGCCGGGGATCGGGTAGGCATATGCGCTTCCGGTTCCTTCCCCGCCCTGAACATTGCCCTTTTTTGCGCACTGGATGCGCTGGAGGCACAGCCGGCAGCCATTATATCTATCGGCGCCTCCACGTATGGGGCCAACCTGCCGGAATTTACTGCCCCGGAGATGCTGTATCATCTGTATGAAAAAGGGCTTGTTTCCACCGCACCCCTGTATGCCACTCTGGGGGGAGACGGAGATATGGGGCAGAATATGGGGGCCGCTTTCTTTGAAGAAGAACAGGCAGTGCTGGAGCAGACTCTGACCCGGCTGGAAACAGCAGGCATTCCTCTGGTTTGTATACCCGACCGGCAGGAAAACCTTATCTGGCGGGAGCAGGTATACGGCGATATCGACTGCTTTGTCAGCATAGGGGGGCAATCCATGGCCATGGGGGCTCATGAAGAAGGCTATGCCCTTGGGCAGGGAGTCCTGCGCCGGCAGCGGGTCAAAAACGGTGAAAGCTTCCTCCTTGGTCACTATCTGAATCTGGATATTCCTGTCATAGTGCTGCTGAACGTCCGCACTCTGTGTGCGGAATACGGCCTGCCCTTTGATCCGATTGCTCTTGCGCCCATCGGGGAAAATGCTTTATACTATAAAAAAACCTGTCCTAAGGTTCCGGTGCTGCTGGCACTGGGCCTTGGAGCAGGTATGCTGCTGCTGTACAGGAGATGGTTCGTATGGAAGGGCAGAAACCAAGAATAAGATACTCTTCCCTGCTTTTGGGCTGTGCGCTGCTGATACTGGGGCTGTTGATGCCCCTGCTGCTGAACGTAGGCAACATGGAGGTGTATACCTCCATGTACAAGGCATTTTCCCGGGATGAAAAAATATATGTGCTGGCAGCGGCTTTTCAGCTGCTGCTGCTGAACATTCTCCGAGGATACCCCAATTACCTGGGCGCTTTCTTTATTGCAGACAGTTTTTCCACCCTGACCCCCCGGCGCTACAAGAAGATCCTGCTGGGCTGCATGGTCTTTCCGCTGGTACTGCTGGAATACCGGCTGATCCACCTGCTGTATGGCATAAACTATGCTTTTGGCGTGCCTGCACTGCTGACCATTGCCATGATGCTGGTGCTGGCCATGGTGGATCTGACTCTTGTCTCCAATATAAAAAAGTGCTTTACGGTGTTCTTCTTTCATGGAGCCATCCAATGCCTGGATGTAATGCCCTCCCTCAGCGGCAGCTTCTTTGGTCAGGGAGAGACCACCCGTGAGATCCGTGCTGCCAGCGCCTTTTTGCAGGCGGATACCTTTTTGAATCTGTCTCTTCTATGCGTTTTCATTCTTCTGGCCCTGAGCGCCTGCCTGTATACGGTGCTGGTGGCGGATGAGAACCACATCCGTCTGGTAAGCCGCCAGAAGGAACAGCGGGAGCATGAGCTTATGATCGCCCGCATGAGCGAGGTGGAAAACCGCACCTACCGGGAGGTCTATCATGTAGCCCACGACCTGAAGACCCCCCTCACCTCCATCCAGACCATTATCGGCATCCTGGCGCTGGAAGAAAAGGAACCCCGGCGGCTCCAGCTGCTGCACGGGGTGGAAACCTCTGTAGAGCACATGAGCCGAATGATCACCGAGCTTCTGGATGAAACCCACGTCAGCCTGACCACCGCCGGAGATATCCTGCGGGAGGTCATGGCACAGGTATCCATTGCTCCCTATGTGCACTGCATTGAGCTTAAACAGCCTGCGGAAGATCTGTATGTCAATGCCAATCGCATCCGTTTTGACCGGATGCTCATCAATCTGCTGGAAAATGCCTATTATGCCCTGACCGATCATGAAAAAGGCGTCATTCGGCTGGAAGCGGATCGGGTATACCTGCAGGGAAACGGGAAAATACTTTCCCCAGCGGAAGTCAAAAATGCCGGAACGCCCTATGTACGCTTTCTGGTCAGCGACAACGGCCGGGGCATGGACGAAAAGACTGTGGCTTCCATCTTCCAGCGGGGCTTTTCCACCCGAGGCTCCAGCGGCCTGGGGCTGGTCTTTGTAAAAGAAGTTGTAGAGACCCACGGGGGGCTTGTACAGGTGGACAGCCACCCGCAAACCGGCACCACCTTTACCATTCTGATACCGGAGGAAGAAAGCGATGAGTGAGCCCACCAGGATTTTATGCATAGATGACGATGAACAGATCCGCTTTGCCCTTGGCGCTCTATGCGAATCTCAGGGATGGCGGCCCTTGACCGCAGGAGATGTACAGGAGGGCCTTTCCCTGTTCTTTCGCGAAAAGCCCGACATGGTGCTTATCGACTATCATATGCCCAGGATCAATGGAGTGGAAGGCGTCAAAATGCTTCGCCAGCTTTCGCAAACCGTTCCCATACTGGTATTCACCATCGATGACGATCAGGCCATAGCCGACGAGTTTCTCCGGGCCGGCGCCAACGATTTTGCCCTTAAACCCATCAAGGCCCCTGATCTCATCTCCCGGATAAAGCTCCATATTCGTCTTATGCAGGCACAGCGGGATCCCCACGGAAGCGCTTCCTGGACAAAGGGCATCAGCCGGGTGACCATGGAGCTTATTATAGACGCCCTGAAAAAAGAAACGGAGCCCCGCACCGTCCAATGGATCGCCGAAAAAACGGGGCTGGCCACCCAAACCACATACCGATATCTTCAATATATGGTATCCGAGCAGACGGTGGAAGCCCTGAATGTATACGGCAAAGTGGGTCGTCCCAAACAGAAATTTATCCTCACCCTCAAAGGAGAAAAATAATGCCTGCTTCTTTGCTTTCCCAGTTCCTTCTTCGTTATGAACAGGCCGATACCCTCCCCGAAAAGGCCCTGGCTTTGTATAACGGCGGTTTCTGTGTTCTGGGTCGGGAAGGTCTTTCCCGGCTGTTGGGAGAGAATGCGGCCCCTTTTTTAGCCTATATACAGGCACTGCAGCAGGAGGATGCTGACGGCGGCCATGCATTGGCCCACCTCCAGGATGCCCCTTCTTCCGCCCTGTTGGAATCGCTGTACGAAAAGCTCCGCACGCTTTGACCTCACGCCAAAATTGCCTGGAGCCCCATTCCCGGGGCTGCTTTTTGTTTCTTTTTCAGCGTTTCAGAATTATATGGCCATACAAAAAAGCCGGGATACTGCATCCCGGCTTCCTGTTTGTGTCTGTTTTACTTTTCCAGAAGTCTTGCTTCCATATAGTAACGCTTTTCCGCCGCTTCCCCCATGGAGAAGGTCTTGCGGGGCAGAGCGCCATCATACACTACGGTGGGGAACAGCTCGCTCTTTTCCATATCCGGCAGGAGGAATCCTGTGGTATCGGGCTTCCGGGCCAGTTCCTTGACCACATCGATACCGTGGATATAATCCACCTCGCCTCCCAGTTCCTTCAGCACGGCGTCAATGGCATTCTGCAGCGTGCCTACAGCCAGCTGCACGGCGGGTTCGGTTACGATAAAAGCACCGCTCTTATCCCCATAGTAGAAGGGGATGACATGCTTTTCGCCTCCGGCAGGCGCCTGTTCAGGGCCGATCTCTGCGCCGCCGTTCTGCTCCCGCAGTTTTTGAAGCAGAGCTTCCACCAGCTTTTCCCCGGGAATGCCAAACACGTTCCTGTGAATAGCCTCAAATACAATGCCTTTATCGTGGACGTTGTTCAGCTCGATAAGCGCATACCGGGCAGGATGATCCTCCCTCTGTTCCTCTGGCAGCGTGGCCTTGATCTTCTCCCAGTTCGCCTTGGCCGTGGCCAAAGAATGGTTCCCATCGCCCATGGCAAAAAGAAGTACGGGTTTGCTGCCGTATTTCTTTTCAAAGGCAGCTTTGTCGCTGAGTGCGGTAAGAGCTTCCAGCACTCCCATGATCTCCTTTTCCCCGCTGACCAGACGGCCGGAGATATGTCCGCCGCCCAGCATCAGATCCGTATCATACAGCAGAGGAAGCTTTTCGGCCTGCGCCGTCAAAGGCTCGATAACCGTCTCTTCAGGATCGTCAATAAGCACCAGAATATGCGGCAGCTCCACCGCTGCTCCCTCCCGGATGCGCAGCCGGGGCGGAATACGCTCTACAATGGTGCCTTCCGTAGCCCGGATAAGTGTACCGGAGCCCTTGCTGTAATCATATTTCTCCAGATCCAGTGCCATAACCAGCCCATGCCGGGTGTTTCCTGCAGCGGTGCGCTCCACCAGCACAAATCCCTGAGGCTGTTTGACCAGCGTGCCGTTGTGCAGATATTCCTGCATCTTCTCTTTAATGCGTGCAATGCGCTCCTGCTCATCCTGAGCGCCCAGCCAGGCTTCCGGCAGGATCAGATCCAGCGTGGAAGGGGCATCGCCGATGATCCGGCGGGCTTCCTCCCAGTATTCCTTCTGAGAGGTGAATTGATCGCAGGCCACCACGGCCCACTTGTACATATCTGTCCCCTGAGGGGGCAGCAGGATCTCCGGCACCAGAACGCCGACACTGTTTTCGTATACTTTCATTGCTTCCTCTTCCTTTGCAGAATGGTATTTTTATTGTATCGTTTTCAGTGTCTTTTTGCAATGGATTTTCTGAGTGAAAGAATATATATTTATACCCCCTCCCCCTATTTGAGCCAGGCGTGCATTCGGCATGATCACCAAGTAAAAAAAGAGGCCAAGAGCCTTTATCGCTTCTTGCGCCCCTCAGTTTTTATTCTTTTGCCTCCTGTATACCGGAACCGTTCAGCGCCTCCCATATCTTCTTAAAGCAGGGCTGGAATGCCGGCTCTTCCCTTCGGCGCAAAGGCGTCATCTCCGGTGGGAATGGCAGGAGCACCTCTTTCTTCAGCATGGCAGGCCGTCCCGAAAGCACCAGCACCCGGTCTGCCATGGATACGGCTTCCCCAATATCATGGGTCACCAGCACGGCGGTTTTGCTCTGCTCCTTGATAATAGCACGCATCTCGTCCCCCAGGTTCAGCCGGGTTTGATAGTCCAGGGCAGAAAAAGGTTCATCCAGCAGGAGCAATTCCGGTTCCAGCGCCAGTGTGCGGATCAACGCCACCTTTTGCCGCATACCCCCGGAAAGCTGGTTTGGTTTAAAAGAAACAAATTCTCCCAGTCCATAGGTATCCAGCAGCGTCAAAGCCTTTTCCCGGCTTTCCTCGTTCAGAGTATGACGCACTTCCAGTCCCAGCAGTACGTTCTTCTCCACCGTCCGCCACTCCAGCAAATGATCCCGCTGAAGCATATACCCCATAGGACATTTCCCTGCGGGATACAGCACTTTCCCTCTGGTAGGCGCCATAAGTCCCATGATCATGCTGAGCATGGTGGTTTTTCCGCAGCCGGATGGCCCGACAATAGCCACAAACTCCCCTTCCCGAATGGAAAGGGAAACATCCTTCAGGGCCTGCGTTTCCCCTTGCGGGGCCTGATAGCACAGGCTTACGTTCTCAAAGGCGACCAGCACCCGCTCCATGTTGCTTTTTCTCTTTTCCATACCCTATCCTATGCAGGGCCTGCGTTTCCCGTCACCCTCTGCGCCGGGTCTGCGTACTATGGAAACATAAGGGAGGTGTGTTCATGAGGAAAAGACGTTTTCGCTGCCGGCCCAGGTGCCTGCTGTGGCTGCTTGCATTTCCGGCCGCGGTATGCCTGCTGTATCTGCTGCCTCATTGGCTGCTCTGCATTTTGATCATGGCCATGCTTCTCTTTTACCTCTGCTGCCGCGGCAGCTGAGCATAGAAAAAGGGCGGAGCGCCGAAACAACGGCCGCTTCGCCCTCTTTTGTTTTGCACTTATTCCTTGGAATACAGGAGCTGATTCAGCAGAATCTTGTTCTTTTCCACCTCCGGGATCACGGCAAAAGCCCCATCCTGGCTGGTTTCAGTATAGCTGTCGTCAAAAGGCACCCTGGCTCCCTGGAATCCCAGCTCGTCCGTACGGATGGCTTCATTTGCGATGCCTTCCAATATCTCGCCATCCAGATTCGTGCGCACCCTGGTAATGATTTTCAAAAACAGGTCTGTCATCTGATCCACATCCTGATTCAGCCGCAGATATGTCAGTGCGTCTTCGACCATTTTCAGCTGCCTTTGGGTCCGGCCAAAGTCTCCGGTGCCGCCGCTGGTACGATCCAGCAGATAGGTCACCGCCTCTTTGCCGTTGAGCTGCTGCTGTCCTGCCGTCAAGCTGCCGCCGCATTTCCCGTTGATATATGCAGCTTCCTCTTCCGTCAGTGTGGCCGGAATACCGCCGATAATATCCGCCAGCTGTGCCAGATCCTCGGTACCCGTATACACATAGTTCTGCAGATCCAGATCAAACACGCTGTTCAGCGTATTCATCAGCAACCCCATGCCGCCCAGAGAATAGGCCGCATTCAGCCGCTTCCATCCGTAGCCTTCAATGGGCACCAGCATATCCCGCATAAGAGAAACAACGGTAAACTGCTGCTTCAGGGCATTAAAGGAAGCAATAAACATCATATCCGTCTGAGGTGCTTCCTCTTCAACGCTTCCGTTTTGTATTACAATAAGAAAGCTGTACAGAAAACGGTCTCTTTGTTTCTGGGAGTATATGGGCACCTTTTTGATCTCGCCGGTCTCGTAATAATCCACATCCGTGGAAAGAGCGGCAGCAAAAGGATCCGGCGTAGGGGAAGGCGCAGGGGTAGCGGTAGCATCCGGCTGTTCCACCGTCTCCACCAGATCTTTATGCAGGCGGTTGAGCTTTTTAAGGCCGATCACACCGCCCATGCATAGCAGCACCAAAGCGATAGCCAGACTCAGAGCCGTGATCCTGAGCCGTTTGAGAATGCGGGCATCGTTGTTGTTTTCCATAAGCCCTCCCGTCTCAGGCTCCCAGGGCCATGCGCAGCAGGATAATATCCACAGCCAATGCCCCCAGTACCAGCAGCCCCAGCACAACTATCAGGGCTATGTACAGTCCCTTTTTAATCTTTACGCTCATAGTTTATTCCACAGGCGTTCTGATGGTCACCTTGTCTGCCACTTCTTCATAGGAAGGGGCATTGCCCTCCAGATCATATTCGGCAAAAACCAGCATATCCAGCAAATTCCGGTCTGCTACACCGTCTCCGTCCCTGTCTCCGCTGGGATGGTTGATGATCTCACCCATAAATACCATGCGTACACTTTCGCCGCCATCCAGATTATAGGCTTCCACACACCCCAGGCTCTTCATGAGCTCCACCTGCTCATAATAGTTCATGCCGATGGAATACCCTTCTTTTCCCTGCCGTCCATCCACCAGTACCAGTACATAATGGCCGGGTTCATAGTATCCCAGCATGCAGCGTGGATGCCGGGTGGCATTTTCTTTATATCCATCTTTTGCCACGCCATCGCTGATAAAGATCGGGCCAAACTGCCACGCCTGCCATGCGCCGTTTTCCACAGCCTTTTTGTCATTGAATTTGGCCGCAGAATAGTCCATGGTCTTCATTTTTCCGTCTCTGTAAATTACGCAGATTTCCCTTGTCAGTTCCCGGCTGATACCCTTATACCTAACTCCGTTATGCAACGTCAATCCGTTATTATAAGAACCGGTAATTCCCAAAACGGCCCTTTCTCTTTGGCACATGCTGTCTGCCGACTCGGTTCCGGAGTTAAAATCCCCGTTTCCAAAGGCCGTGCGGAAGCTCCGGTAATTGCGCAGCCAGATGTCCGCTACAAAATAGGTCAATACGTTCTCTTCATCCACCACTTTTTTGATGGCGATCCGCAGTTCATCGCTCTGATAGCTGTAGTCTGCATCCACACCCGTATCATAATCCGGGAAATTGGCGCACACGTCTCCCTCCTCCGGTTCCCGGGTAGGAGCAGGGGTGGGCGTATCCGTGGGGGCGGGGGTATCCGTCGGTACGGGAGTAGGTTCTTCCGTAGGTTCGGGCGTGGGGGCCTGGGTAGGTGCCTCGGTCGTAACGGGTTCTACCTGATCGTCTACCGTTTGAGGCGCCTGGGTATCCTGAACCGCTGCCTGCGGTTCACTCTGCTGCCCGGCACAGCCGGTAAGAACCAGCACTCCTGCCAGCAATGTGCAAAATATCTTTATAAGAAAACCGTGTTTCATCATTCCTCCTGTATGCTGCTGAGAAAATACGCTGATATTCATCTTATCACGGAACATTCTACCACACAAGGCGAAAAATGTACTTTTTACACTTTTATGACATTCCGCAAAGCATCTTTTCTTATTCCAGAAAATCCTTCAGCCGCTTGGAGCGGGAGGGATGCCGGAGTTTGCGCAGAGCCTTGGCTTCGATCTGCCGGATCCGTTCTCTGGTCACGTTGAACTCCTTCCCCACTTCCTCCAGCGTCCGGGCCTTGCCATCGTCCAGACCGTAACGCAGGCGCAGCACCTTGGCCTCCCGGGGCGTCAGGCTGTTCAAAACATCCATCAGCTGCTCCTTGAGCAGGGTAGAAGCCACGGCCTCGGCAGGAGCGGGCGCATCGTCATCCGGAATGAAGTCTCCCAAATGGGAATCGTCCTCTTCGCCGATAGGGGTTTCCAGAGATACCGGCTCCTGAGCAATCTTGATGATTTCCCGCACCTTCTCTTCAGAAATGCCCATTTCCTTGGCGATCTCATCGGGGCGGGGCTCCCTGCCGTACTCCTGCACCAGCTGCCGATTTACCCGGATAAGCTTGTTGATGGTTTCTACCATATGCACAGGGATCCGAATGGTCCTTGCCTGATCGGCAATGGCTCTGGTAATAGCCTGACGGATCCACCAGGTCGCATAAGTGGAGAACTTATAGCCTTTACGGTAGTCAAATTTTTCCACCGCCTTGATAAGCCCCAGGTTGCCCTCCTGGATCAGATCCAGAAACAGCATCCCGCGACCCACATACCGCTTGGCAATGGATACCACCAGCCTGAGGTTGGCCTCGGCCAGCTGGTGCTTGGCCTCCTCGTCTCCCTCAGCCATACGCTGGGCGATCTCTACCTCTTCCTGGGCGGTGAGCAGAGGCACCTTGCCGATCTCCTTGAGGTACATACGCACGGGGTCGTCGATATTGATGCCTTCTGTGGCAGACAGCACCGCTTCCACCTCGGCGATCTCCTCGTTAATATCCTCGGGGACCTCTACATCCTCCACCACGTCGATGTTCATCTCTTCCAGAGCTTCGTAGACTTTCTCTATCTGCTCCTGATCCAGATCCTCTTCCTGAAGGGTCTCCATGATGGTCTTGTAGCTGAGAACGCCCTTTTGCTTGCCGGTTTCCAGCAGTTCCTGGATCTTGCTCTTCTGGGCTTCCTTGGTCTGGGTCTTTGCTTTGTTTTCGCTCATATGCCTCTCCTTATTTGTTTGCGCGTATCAATGCGGTTATCTGTTTGAGCAGTTCTTTTTTTTCTTCCGGGGAAAGGGTCTCTTCCTTGAGCCGCTCCTGAAGAGAGCTGAGCTCCTCCCCGCTGTTCTTTTTTTCCAGCCGGCGTATGCACTCCCTGGCCGTCTGCACCGGGTCTTCCCAGGCGTTTTCCCCCTTCAGCAGAGCAGAAAGCTTTTCCGCCTCCTGCTTCTCTCGCCCGGCAATATAGGCGGCTAAAGAAAACTCCTTCTCCCCCATGCCTTGCAGCAATGTGCGGTACGCTTCCGTTTCCAGCAGTTCTTCCGCCGGCTCTCCTGCAAGAAGCGCATATGCCTCCCGGCTCTGCAGGGCACATTGGAGCAGCGTCCGTTCCAGCGCTTCCCGAGCGGTTTCTTCCTCCCGGGAGCGGCGGCGTCCCCCGATGGAGGGCAGCGGCTTTCCTGCCGCCAGCGGCAGGTGTTCACCCTGCATCCCCTGTGCCTTTAAAGCGGATAGCGGATAGCCTGTTTTTTCGGCAACGTATCGATAATACCGCTCCTGCTCCAAGGGCTGCAGCGAAGCAACATAAGCGCAGGCTTCCTTTGCGTATTGCTCCCGCTGGTCCTCGTTGCCCATATCCCGGCCCCCGGCCATGGAATCCAGTTTAAAGGCGCTGAGCGTCAATGCCGAGCTTTTCAATCGCTCAAAGCCTTCCCGGCCATATCTGCCTGCAAATTCATCCGGATCCAGGTCATCCGGAAACACAATGACCTTCACCGACAGCCCCTCTCCTGAAAGAATATCCAGCCCCCGGATGGTGGCATGCTGCCCGGCCGAATCCCCGTCATAGGCAATATACACCTGCTGAACGTATCGCTTCAGCAGCCGGGCCTGCTGGACAGTAAGCGCCGTACCCAAACTGGCCACGGCATTGCGTACTCCTGCCTTATACAGGCCGATAACGTCCATATACCCTTCCACCATGACGATATCGCTGAGCTTTTCTCCCTTCAGCAGATGCAGGCCATACAGGTTGTTGCGCTTGTTATACAGGAGCGTATCCCCGGTGTTCAGATACTTGGGCTTGGAATCATCCAGCACCCGGCCCCCGAATCCCAGCACCTGACCGTCTATGCCCTGAATGGGGAAGATCAGCCGGTTTCGATATACATCGTAGGAGCGGCCTTTTTCCCGGTTCAGCACCAGCAGCCCTGCGTCTTCCAGTTCTTTCTGGCTGTAGCCCGCCTGCATAAGATGGTTCTTCAGCAGATCCCAGCTCTCCGGTGCATATCCTATGCCAAAGCGCAGCAGGATCTCTTTATTCATCCCCCGCTTCTGCGCATACAGCCTTCCCGGCTGCCCCAGGGGGCCCAGCAGCTGCTGGCAGAAAAACCGTGCGGCCAAACGGTTGGCCTCCTGCAAGCGGCGCCGGTATGCCCGCTTCCTTTGCAGTTCGGCATCATTCTGTTCTTCCGGAAGCTCCATATGCGCCCGTTCCGCCAGAAAACGCACGGCTTCTCCGTAAGTAAGCTTCTCCATATCCATAATGAACTGGATCACCGTGCCCCCGGCGTGGCAGCCAAAGCAGTAAAACAGCTGCTTGTCCGGCGAAACGGAAAAAGAGGGCGTTTTCTCTCCGTGCAGGGGACATAGGCCCCAGAGCTTGCGGCCCTTGGGCTTGAGCTCCACATAGGAAGAGATCACGTCCGCTATATCATTTTTAGACAGCAGCTCATCCAGCCACTGGGTAGGAAATGCCAATGAGTATCGCCTTTCTTTATAAATTCTTCCGGCTTTATGTTTATACGACAAAAAGGGATTTATTCCTTTATTTTTTGTCGAAATCCAGTATATGTCTTTAGTTCCAGGCTTTGGGCACGAACAGCCGCTGATAATCGGCAATAGCGTAAGTATCGGTCATACAGGCGATGAAGTCTGCGGCAATGCGCTCTTCCCCGTCTTCCTCCCTGTACAGAAGAAATTCCTCCGGCAGTTCTTCCACATGGTGCAGATAATGGCGGTACAGCTGCTCCACCACATATTTAGCCTTATCCTCCTCCCCTTTGGCCACGGGGTTGAAGTATACGGCACTGAACATGAAGGAACGGAGCTCCTCAAACCGTTCCCGGGCCTGCGGGGTAAAATCCACCCGGTCGGAATTGGCGCAATGGCTGACAATATCCGAGATCATGCTGTTGATGCGCTTGGAATGAGTCTCCCCAAAGAATTTCCGGCAGGAAAGAGGGATCTCCTCCGCCTTCAGCACCCCGGCCCGGATAGCATCGTCAATATCGTGATTCACATAGGCGATCTGGTCAGACAGGCAGAGCACCTGTCCCTCCACGGTGCCGGGATGCCCGCGTCTGGAATGGTTCACAATACCGTCCCGTACCTCCCAGGTAAGGTTCAGTCCCCGGCCGTCCTTTTCCAGCTTATCCACCACCCGCAGGCTCTGGCTGCTGTGCACAAATCCCCCGGGCACCAGCTGGTTGAGCACCGCCTCCCCTGCATGGCCAAAGGGTGTATGCCCCAGATCGTGCCCCAAAGCCATGGCCTCCGTCAGATCTTCGTTGAGCCGCAGTGCCCGGGCAATGGTCCGGGCGATCTGCGAAACCTCCAGAGTATGCGTCAACCGGGTACGGTAATGATCTCCCCGGGGCGCCAGAAAGACCTGGGTTTTATGCTTCAGCCGCCGAAAGGATTTGCAGTGAATGATCCTGTCCCTGTCCCGGACAAAACAGGTGCGCAAAGGACATTCCTCTACAGGTCTTTCCCTTCCCCGGCTGTTTACGGCCAAAACGGCATGGGGCGAGAGGGTCTGTTTTTCCAGTTCCTCCCAGTGCTTGCGGATCTCGCCGTTTTCCATGGCTGCGCTCCTTTCGCCCATCAGGCAAATTTTTCTTAATATAAAATACGACGCCGAAATCATCTTTCCCTTTATTTTCCCGGATTCTCTATAAAAAACGGGTCTCATAGAGTCTATTTTCTGCAAACGCTCTCTTCCTGCAAAATATCAGTCAAGAATCCTTACATCTCTATAGAATGTGCAGGGCAGATGACATGATATGTTGATCCGCAAGATGTAGATATTTGCGTGATTTGCCTGCATCAAAAATTCGGGACGTCTATAAAAGCGCTTTCAGGTTATCAGAAAACATATTAAATGATTCATCAAAGAGACAGTCGGAAAACCCGGTTGCCTTTTATGATATTTCCAAAGGCAAACAGCAACAAACGTCCGGAAGGAAACCCTTTCCGGACGTTTGGAGTATCTGTTCACCGAATTCACTTTTTACTGCCGCCGCAGTGCGTTTCCTGCTTTTTCTCACAGCCCGGGCAGCCGCCCCGGCATTCCCGGCAGGAGCCGCATTTTCCGTCTTTATGATACGCCCGCAGCGCCAGAAATGCCAGCAGTACCAACACTCCCAGCAATATCCAGGAAACCAGGTTCATCCTATACCCCCAGGAGCAGCAGCAGTGTCCGGCACAGAAAAGCAAAGATCCAGGCCAGTGCACACTGGAAAAGAACCGTTAACGCAGCCCAACGTGGACCCAGTTCCCGGCGAATAGAGGCGATTGCCGCCACACAGGGGGTATACAGCAGACAGAACACCAGCAGCGCCCCGGCTCCAGCCGGTGCAATGACCTGCGTCAACGCCGTACCAGAAGCAAAAAGCACGTTTAGAGTGGAAACCACGCTTTCTTTTGCCATAAATCCGGCTATAAGCGCCGTGCAGATACGCCAGTCGCCAAAGCCCAAAGGCCGGAATACAGGGGCCAGAAATCCCGCCAGCCCCGCCAGAATGCTGTTGCGGGAATCCGTTACCCGATCCAGCCTGAGGCTGAAGGTCTGCAAAAACCATATGACCATGGAAGCCAGAAAAATCACCGTAAACGCCCGGTGCAGAAAATCTTTTGCCTTATCCCACAGCAGCAGCGCTACGTTTTTTATACCGGGCAGACGGTAGTTGGGCAGTTCCATCACGAAGGGCACCGCATTGCCTTTGAAAAGCGTATTTTTGGATATATAGGCCGCCAGTATACCGATCAGTATGCCCAGCAGATACAATCCCACCATGATCAGACCGGAATATTTTGGGAAAAACAGATGGGTAAAAAAACCGTAAATTGGCAGCTTGGCCGTGCAGCTCATAAAGGGAGTCAGCAGGATCGTCATTTTTCTGTCCCGTGCACTGGGCAGCGTACGGCTGGCCATAACCCCCGGCACCGTGCAGCCAAAGCCAATAAGCATTGGTACAATGCTCCTGCCGGAGAGCCCCAGCTTTCTTAGCGGCTTATCCATAACGAAGGCGATCCGGGCCATGTACCCCGTATCCTCCAGCAGGGAAAGAAAGAAGAAAAGTACCACGATAATGGGCAGAAAACTCAGTACACTGCCCACCCCGGTGAAAACCCCGTCTATCAGCAGGGAATGTAATGTGGGATTGACCTGCCAGGCGGTAAGCACCCCATCGGCCCAAAGGGTAAAGGCCTGAATCCCCTGTTCCAGCAGTCTCTGCAAAAAGGCGCCGATCACATTAAAAGTCAGGTAGAATACCAGCCCCATAATGGCAATAAAAGCCGGAACGGCCGTATACCGCCCCGTCAACACCCGATCTATGCGCTGGCTGCGGCTATGCTCCTTGCTTTCGTGGGGCTGAATAACAGTTTTGTCTACCAAACTGCCGATAAAGGCAAAACGCATGTCCGCAATGGCTGCCTTCCTGTCCATCCCCCGTTCCTGTTCCATTTGGGTGATGATATGTTCCAGCATCTCCCGCTCGTTTTCTGTGAGCTTTAGAGCATTTTCTACCAGTTCATCCCCTTCGATGAGTTTTCCGGCCGCAAAACGAAGGGGTATCCCCGCCTCTTTGGCATGATCCTCCACCAGGTGCATGATGCCGTGCAGCGCCCTGTGTACGGCTCCGCTGTGATCCTGTGCGCTGCAATAATCCTGCGGCACGGGTTTCTCCTGATAATAGGCAATATGCAAAGCATGACGAACAAGTTCTTCAATGCCTTCGTTTTTGGCGGCGGAAATAGGCACCACCGGGATGCCCAGCAGCGCCTCCATGGCGTTAATATTTACGGAGCCCCCGTTTCCCCGAAGCTCGTCCATCATATTCAGGGCCAGCACCATGGGCACATTCAGCTCCAGCAGCTGCATGGTCAGGTACAGATTCCGTTCCAGATTGGTGGCATCGGCAATGTTTATGATGCAGCAGGGCTTTTCCTGCAAAATGAACTCCCGGGTGACGATCTCTTCTGCGGAATAAGGAGAAAGCGAGTAGATCCCCGGCAGATCCGTGACCTCCGTATCCGGATGGCCTTTGATCGCACCGCTTTTTCTGTCTACGGTGACGCCGGGAAAGTTCCCCACATGCTGGTTGGAGCCTGTAAGCTGATTAAACAGGGTAGTCTTGCCGCAGTTCTGATTTCCTGCCAAAGCGAAGGTCAGCCTGGTCCCTCTGGGCAGGGGCGAAGCCTGGGCCTTATCGTGAAAGCGGCCTTCCTCCCCTAATCCGGGATGCTCCAAAGACAGCAGCGTGACCTTTTCCTCCTCCCGTTCCGGAACTTCTCCCTCCAAGGGTTCTATTTCTATTTTTTTCGCATCCGCCAGGCGAAGCGTCAGTTCATAGCTGTGGATCCGCAACTCCATGGGATCTCCCATGGGTGCCAGCTTGATCAGTGTAACTCTGGCACCTGGAAGCACCCCCATATCCAGAAAATGCTGCCGCAGAGAGCCTTCGCCCCCTACAGACAGGATGCGCGCCGACTGCCCTGGTGCCAGATCCTTTAATGTCATATTTCCGCCCCTTTGCTCCTCTTTTTGTTAGGTCTGCCTAACTATGTATATAGTATACACTCTCCGAGGACCTTGTCAATGGGCAGCAACCCGCCTTACCATACTCTCCACGGAATATGGTTTAACCGCCGAGCAGAGGAAGCATTCAGGCGAAGATCTCCTCATAGGTTGCTTTTAGTATTCCACGCAGAGCAATTATTTCATCGGGGTAAATGTGCCGCTGGCCTACTTCAATCTTTGCCAGGGCACTGCGCGTAACATCGCAGCCACAGCCTCCTGCATCATATTTGCACGCTCCCGTAGTGTACGGAGATTCCGCCCGATCCGGCGTTCCACATCAACATTCATAACAGTGCCCTTTCGTCTGCACTCAAACAGGTGCATTTTTTGTTGACAACATTATATGAAAAGGAGAAACAGAAATGGCAAAATGGATAGGGAGCCTGCTGGCAATTGCCGGAGTGATCTGCACAACGATCGGGATAGTAAAAAGCTGCAGCCGGGAATACAAGCTCGCCACAGGGCTGGGCGTTGCCGTCCCGGAGGTACAGGTAATGGCAATGCAAAGATGACATTTATGGCAGTGCATAGTTCCCGGAGCCTTGAGTATGACAACGTAATTCTGATCAATATGTTCGAATGGACATTCGGGTTCCTGTGCCAGATCGAAGATGATTCTATTATGAAGCTCGTTACATATGAGGACAAGTAATATAAACTCATTCGACTTACCGTAGGACGTCCAGTTGCCCTCCCAATTATTTTTGCATGAATAAATAGTCGTGTCTGCTTGTGTATTCATCAAAAGCAGAATATAAAGTTATCCCGATACCACCATGTTACAGGTGCGGAAAAACGCTCACCACATAGATTTTTTCCGTAGATAGGCTGGGTTTCTTCAAAGCACCCCCGAAACTTTGCAATCCATGATCGCCACCCAAAGCAGTCAACCCGCATAGTCATCAATGTGCCCCTTCATGCTATCCGGGATGATAAAACAATTCAGAAGCTGGAAGAAAATTATTGCTATGATTTGGCTTTTCTGTACAGGATCGTTAATTTGAAGAATTGTATGTTTTCCCTTTTCGTCTCGTTGCACGGAAAGGGCATTTCTTATGCCATTAGAACACCGTTTTTCAGTTTGCACAAATCAATCACACCAGCCATATATCCTAAGAAGTCGTCATATCGAAGCGTCCACTGGTACACGCCGGTTGCAATCTCCTTCAAGTTCCAGTTTTTCATCTGGTCACGGCGCACGGAAACGGCCTTTCTCTGCAACAGTTTCCAATCGCCCTTTCCAAACGAAATCGCCGTTACCAGCACAGGATCGACCACTGCAGGAACCGTGTCGGAATCAATAACACGAAATTTCTCATCAATCGCCTGAAACTCCATTGCGGCTTCAAATTCCAGAAGTTTCTTGATTTCCCTCAAGCAGCTGTCGTCCCGAATGATCTCGTCATTCATCGCTTTTGTGCTCAATTCCGGGGTGATTTTGACATTTTTCTGAAAATAGCCCTTCAAAACATCGATAGACGAAATCAATTGTGGATTCTGTTTGAGCATAGAATCCTCTTGCAGCACAAAGCTCCATATTTCCGCCTCTGGATACTCTCCGTTTCTGCCCACTCTTCCTGCCGCTTGTAGTAGGGACAAAAGAGACGCCATCTCGCGGAATCCTGTCCGGAACGAAAAATCCACACCGGCTTCCACACATGATGTTGCCACAAGCGTCCAATCGGTATCGCCACAGTCATCCAGCCGCTGCTTTACTCGCTTAATCACGATTTCGCGATCCTCCGGTGTCAGTGCTGTAGACAGATGCTCAACCTGCTCCCTGCCGTACCGGTCTCGCAAATCTGACGCAATGACAGCCGCACTTTGGACTGTATTCAGAATGACCAGCCGCGGCCCCGGGGAATTATGAACCCATGCCGCCAGTTCTTCTCTGCTTACCGTGTCACCCCGATACCTGAATGCGATTCGATTTTTTTCATATTCCATCAGCCGATGATGTAAATCCGGCGCAATCAATTCGCAGACTTCAGTATTCGGCATATCCATTTTCGACAGATGCTCCAGCTCCCAGTAGCGTACCAATGAGCCGGATGCCAGAACCCAATAGCAACTCCATTCTTCCGCCAGCACATTCATCCAGTGCCAGGCCAGCGGCAGCAGCTTTAAGGGTAGTGCATTGTGGGCTTCATCCACAAAAATAACGCTGCCCGGTAGTTCGTGAAATCTGCGCAGGGTTGCCGGATGCCCGGAAGCCAGGGTTTCAAAAAATGCAACCGCTGTAGTTACGATAATCGGCGCACGCCACAACGATGTGAGATAGCGCGTATCATCATCCTCGAAATCGGCGCGGAAATGCAGTTCTGCCACAACCTCATCAGGACGTTCTCCCGGCAGCAGCAGCGCTTTCCGATAGACGTCCACAGATTGTTGAATGATACTGGTGTAAGGCAAAACAACGAAGACATGCCGTGACTCCCGCTTGATCGCCTGCTTCAAAAGATGCGCCATTACTGCAGTGGTCTTTCCGGAACCAACCGGGCTGTCACAGGCGGAAAAGGATTCGCTTATCTCTACATTACTGCACGCCATATACATTTCGTGCCGAAGCTGACTCCGCTCACCTTCTCCACCAAGCTTCGACACATATCGGTCCAGCGCCGCAAGCCGTTCTTTAGCGCGTAATTGCGGTATTTTCTCCGTCTTCGGTGTCCGTCCATATGCTGCGGCAGTATCTGTATGATCTGCATCCGCCAGACAGGAAAGCACCATCCGTCCAAATACGCTTGGGTTACCCTCATATTCCCGCGTCGGAGTAGTGGATTTTTGTGGGAACGCCGCGCAATGCCGGGCGAGAAGCATCCCCCATTTATATTTGACCTGATAAATCAAAGAGGGTGGGAACGCCATGCGATGCCGGGCGAGAAGCATCGGCATGGCATCATCCACCAGCTTCCGGGTTGCCGGGTGTTTATCCCGGAACATTGCCCCGTTCCGTAATTCCTCCATTTCCATATTGGGGAGATCGCGATGATGGGCATACACCGCCAAGGCAGAAAAAGCGTTGATATTCTTTAGCACCGCACTGCCTGCATCTACATGATTCACCGGCAGGTGGCGCGCCTTCCTGAAGTCATCATTCAGGGCATCCTGATTTTCATCCCCCAGCTTTCCCAAATCATGCAGCTCAGCACTTTTCTGTACAGCGGAAACCAAGATTTCCTGCCCTTCAGCGGCATATTGTCCGGCCTCGGCGGCATATTTTAGCGCTCGGCGGGATACCCCTTTCACATGGTCACGGTACGTTTGCGGCGGATAACCGTCCCTTTCGCTGTGGGCAAGGTATTCCTTGGTCATAGATTTACCAAATCGACACAGCTTTCCACGCGGGACAACAGATTTTCCGGCAGGGTCGCCTTGTCCTCATAATCCGTCCAGGTGGTAGAGGGCTCGTCCTTGCTGCCGAGTTTCGTCGGGGTCAGGGCCTCCAGAAGCAGATGCTCCGGGCAACTTCCCAGCAGATTTTTGTGTTCCACATACCATGCGTGGCGGATACGGACGTCGGGTCGGGCGGCGGAACGGTTCTGCTCATAGGCATGAGGAATCAGCAGCTTTAGAAGTTCAATGTCCTCTGCGGTGCAGCCGGTTTTATGGGCATAATTGGGATTCACAAAGAACGGCATGCAGTATACGCCATGCTCTACAATGCGGTAAGCCAGCGGAGCCATACCGGCCGCCTTACCTTCCTGTGTCGCTTTCTTTTTTGTATTCGTATGACGGATAATGTTGATTGGAGCCAGAGAAATACCCATGCCAAACTGCACAACACCGGTTTTGATAAACTCCTTGCGATTTTTGCCCGCTTTGTCTTTACTTTCTTTTTTACTCGCTTTGTCTTTACTTTCTTCTTTGTCCGCTTTGCTTTTGTTTTCTTCAAGGAACGTGTTTCCAAAAACTCTTGCGTCCCAATATTTATGAACAAACGGACTGTTCATAAATTGCGCCGGATCGTTCCCCTGCTCTTTAGTAATCTCACTGTCCACAAGTCCACGATGCTCCAGAATGAAATAGTGATCCGGATTGCCGCTGAACTGCTCCGGCAATGCGCGGAAAAACGGCGCGTCATGGTCGTCCAGCAAATCCCGGAGTTTACGCTTGAAGGAGACCGGCGAAATCTCTCCGAGACCGTTGGGACGCTGGCGGGGATCACTTTCCCGATCCGGATCGCCATTGGGGTTCGAATTTACAACTTCGATGACCAGCAGGCCGGTAGCACGTTTCAGTTCACTGCTCATTTACAGTATCCTCCTCAATTTTTATCTCATTCTTTTCGCTTTTGGGAAACGCAGCAAGGTAACCGATAAACATCTGTGCTTTTTCTTCCTCATTCAATCGGGTCTGCACCGTCCAATTCCGCTCGATTTTTACCACAATATCTTCACAGAGATGATACAGCCATCCCGCTCGCCAGCTTTCCTGCCCCTCAATCTGAATGCCCTGCAGGCGATAGCTTTTTGCCCATGTGTAGTAAGGCATGATCCGTTGGCTCAGTACGGTCAGAGTACGAATCGGCATCTCTGACGCAGATAGAAACAAGCTTCCACCCGCAAACTGCTTTGGGTAATCGCTGTTCCTTACAACATTACAATAAAGGGCGTGCAGTTCATCGGCAGCCTTGAGCAGCTGTCCATAGAGATATGGTAGGTTGTCCATATAATCATCCTTTCTGATGTCACTTCGATAAAGAAAAAGTCCCAGCAGCGCCAACATATTTTTTGCATCGTTCCATCTTTGGTGACGCCAATTCTTTGTCACACTCAGATGCCCCAAATAAGTACTTAGCGTGACTGCATTTTCCGCCAGCAGATGGAGGTCCGAACACACCGACATTGCCGGTTCCATCAGCAGCTCCATGCCGTGGTACTGCGAAACCGGTTTAAAGCGGTTGGTTACAAACTCTCCGTTTTGCTTCCAGAGACAATTGAGCGTGTCCGCAATATCCAGCGGATACGGTACTTCCGGCGCACCGAACGGGAACCTTGGAAGGTTGGTACAGCCCAAGGTCCACGCCTCGCTGGCCCGCTCCAGTTCATCTGGGTCTGTCTGGCGGGTGTAGACCACTTTGGTACGTGCCTTGTCGATTTTATGGAGAACGAAAATCTGGATTCCCGCAGCATGCTTATCTGTACCTGGTTTTCTTGCTTTCCGAAGCTGCTGTGTGAATTGCTTCGCCTGCGTTGTAAATTGGATGGCTCCATTTCTTACCCGCTTGAACGGCGAAGTGTAAGAAATGCTGTGATCCGGCACTGCCATCGGATATACAAACAGGATTTCGTTTTGATCGGATTTCGTCCAGGTCCTGTCCGCTCGCTCCCGATCACCGATCCATCCCAGCGCCGCTTGCAGTTTCCCGCGCACTTCCGGCGAAATGGGATAGCTGCCGCTCTCAATTCGCCCATATCGGGTTTGGCACCGCTGCTCCTTAAACATCGTACGAATGGTCGCATCGAATCCGCCCGCCAGTTTTACACTGGGCATGGGATCCTTATCGGCCATAAACGGGATACCAAACGCATCTATCGTATCCATTTTGGTGGATGGCTGCTGCGCGGCTTCCACATTTAATAAGCACTGGTTCATTCCGGTAACGAATCGCTCACTGATCGCCGGTATGCCAAATTTGACCAGGCTGGTGGACTCCAGCGCAACAGAAAGATTGCCGAAGTCCTTCTCGACATCTTCCTTTGGCTTTCCCGGATAAAATAGCAACGTCAAAGCCGCTTGAACATTTTCACGCCGTTCCAGCATTTGCCATATGACATTCTCCAGATCAGCACACAAGACGTCCGGGTCCTTATACGCCTCGACTTCTGTAATCAGCATTTGCAGTGGGATGTACTGTGACGCAATTTTGCGGAGCTCTGCCGCTTTATCCATGGAGACCTTATATTTTCCCCGAAACGTCTTGCTCCAGTTGTTCTCTGTGCACCAGTTTTTCAGTTCTTTGAGCATCGTGGCATCCAGTTTTTCCGGATGGCTCATAATTCCGGCGATATTTTTTTTGATCGTATCATCTGTAATTCGATACAGCGCGGCAAGATTCATGCATGGAAAGCTGCCCTGATTGGAGCCATATTTCCGTAGAATGGTACCGAATTTGGCATCGAGCATCGATATCTTTGACACTTTTCCATCTGAGAGAGTGATGCAAATGCAAGGTGCATTCGCACGGATATTGGGGATCGGCTTGTATCTCTGATGCCATTGATAAGGTTCGATGTTTGCCTCTGTCAGCGCCTTAGATAGGGTATACAACTCATTAATCATCGGCAATCACTCCTTACCGGATATTCCAGCACCCCCTGATGGATGCACAAATCCGTATCATACACCACCTCATATTGGGAGCGATATCCCTGCTGAAATACACCCCGCAGCATAGACGGAATGTGAATGTCCGGAAGATCTGTACATACCTGTGTCGTACCCCGAAACGACCCGAAATAGGACGGTGTGAACTCGCTCCATCCCAAAGACAGCGTTGCATAGGATTGGCCGCGCTTTAGGCGGCGGCAGAACATTTCCTGATATGCGTGACCCGGCGCGGTTGTTTTGCGGTCCCATTGCTGTGCCTTTTGAGGAAATTTTGCTTTATCCGGATTAAGAATTACATCGGCATAGAGCCGATAGCATACATCTGTCAGCACCGTTGCGTAAAGCTGATAGTTATTGCCCTTTTTGATGGAATCACTCTTGCGCAGGGGTCCACCATAGTTGGTAACATAGGAATGGTATTGTGGGACAGAGCAAAGCTCCACCTTCCGGGGAATAATCAGAACCGCAGGTCCCCAGAGAATGCTCTCAAAAAGGCCACGAACCGAGGAATAGGTCGGAGCCGGATAGCTACAAGGCGAGTCGCCGCAGTCCGGTCTGGTCCACATCGCTGTGTTCCCGGCAATCTCCATTTCAACGGGGTATGTTTTATACACCATTGCACCATGCTCCTTTGCTGCATATTTTGTATTTTGATCTGTGATTTAACTACATTATAGCAATATTTTTAGATAATGTCAATTAGTTGTATGTAAAGCATATTATATTGGTGATGTCACCATGAAAGTTTGTCGACAATTATTCTCTTACTTGTAATTGCGTTTTCTCAGAATAATCTTGTTTCTTTCCTTGGCGCCTTTTCAAATAGATTCCGATCCGTTATAATATATTTATTAACGAAACGATGCAATTTGTGGGGGTACGGCTACACTACGAAGTGCGGCATGCAGTTCACCCGCTTTGCCATCCGGGGCATTCTCACAAACCCGGTCTACATGATCGCCGATGAGACGGCGTATCAGTATCTGAAAGAAAACCATGTTGACTTGTTTGCTGAGTGTGCAGAGTTCGATGGTGAACACGGCATCATGGCGTATAACCGCACCCTCCAGCGCCCCGGCAAGGCGAATCAGATCCGTCCCATGGAGGAATGGATCGTGGCGGTGGGCAAGCACCCCGGCATCATCGCGGGCAGCGATTGGGTGCGGGTGCAGGCCATGCTGGATGTTAACAAATCCAAGAGCTACCGCAGGCCGCGCAGCAACGTGGCGCTGCTGTCCGGGCTGCTGCGCTGCGGCGAATGCGGCGACTATATGCGCCCGAAGCTGACCAACCGCCGCACGGCGGACGGCGAACTGATCTACACCTACATGTGCTCCACCAAGGAGCGCAGCCACGGCACGGTCTGTG
>ERZ824488.148-NODE-148-length-94829-cov-9.133771_pt1 | contig 94829 bp, 94 predicted proteins | sample MGYA00519936_ERZ824488 | MGnify/ENA primary metagenome ERZ824488 (study PRJEB31778, sample SAMEA3449153) | human gut metagenome | biome: human gut; feature: human-associated habitat; material: faeces | place: United Kingdom | collected 2010/2012 ...
ACTCGAACCGCGGACAACTTGATTAAAAGTCAAGTGCTCTACCACCTGAGCTAATAGCCCATAATTCTTTCGAATTATAGAAGCAGTCGCTTATGAACAACTGCTTATCTATAATACAACATTTTTTTACATCTGTCAATACTTTTTTTGAATTTTTTTAATTTTTTCTAAATTTTATTTTTTGCTGCTTTTATTAGTCCTACAAATAGTGGTTGTGGTCTGTTTGGTCTTGACTTAAATTCTGGGTGGAATTGTCCTGCTATAAAGTATGGGTGTGTATTTAATTCTACCATTTCCACAAGTTTTCCATCTGGTGATGTTCCTGAGCATATTAATCCTGCTGTTTCCATTGCTTCTTTATATTTATTGTTGTATTCATATCTATGTCTATGTCTTTCTGTTATTTCTTCTTTTCCATATAGTTTTTGTGCTTTGCTACCATTTTTTAAAACACATGGATAGCTTCCTAGTCTCATTGTTCCACCTTTATTATTTATGTTTTTTTGTTCATCCATTATATGTATTACTTGATTTTTGCTTTCTGGTGCAAATTCTTCTGAGTTTGCATCTTTTAAGTTTAGCACATTTCTCGCAAATTCTACTACTGCCATTTGCATTCCTAAGCAGATTCCTAAAAATGGTATATTATTTTCTCTTGCATATTTTATAGCTTCTATCATGCCCTCAATTCCTCTATTACCAAATCCACCTGGCACTAGAATCGCATGATATGGTTTCAATATTTTTTCTGCATTTTGACTTGTTATTTCTTCTGAATCCACATAATCTATTTCAACTTTTACATTGTTTTCAAAACCTGCATGTCTTAAACTTTCTGCAACAGATAAATATGAATCTTCTAATTTTACATATTTTCCAACTATTGCAACTTTTACTGTTTTATTTTCGACATTTCTAATTTTTTCAACTAGTGCTTCCCATTCTTTATTGTTTGGTTCTTGTTTATCAAGCTTTAAATGCTTGCATACTTCTTTTGTTAGTCCCTCTTCTTCAAGCATTAGTGGTACTGCATATAGATTGTCTACTGTTTTATTTTGTATTACGCTTTCTGGTCTTACATTGCAATATAGGGCTATTTTATTTTTCATATTTTCCTCTATTGGCAATTCTGACCTACATACTAGTATATCTGGTTTTATTCCAAGTGATTGAAGTTCTTTTACTGAGTGTTGAGTTGGTTTTGACTTTAATTCATTTGAACCTGCTATATATGGTAATAAAGTTACATGTATATACAAAACATCTTCTGGTCCTTTTTCTATTCCAACTTGTCTTATAGCTTCTATAAATGAAAGTCCTTCTATATCTCCTATTGTTCCACCTATTTCTGTTATTACAATGTCAATATCCTCATTTTCAAATTTATATATTCTTTCTTTTATTTCATTTGTAATATGTGGAATTACTTGAACTGTTTTGCCTAAATATTCTCCTCTTCTTTCTTTTTCAATTACTGTTGAATAAATTTTTCCAGTTGTTACACTTGAATTTTTTGTTAAGTTTTCATCTATAAATCTTTCATAATGCCCTAAATCTAAGTCTGTTTCAGCTCCATCATCTGTTACAAAAACCTCTCCATGTTCAATTGGGCTCATTGTGCCTGGATCTATATTTATATATGGGTCCATTTTTTGAATGGTAACCTTATATCCTCTATTTTTTAATAGTCTACCAAGTGATGCCGCAGTTATTCCTTTTCCTAGTCCAGATACTACTCCTCCTGTTACAAATATGTATTTTGTGTTCATCTTTTATTCCTCCTCTTTTTTCAAAACAAAAATAGACTTAAAAAATTTCCCTTTTAGGGGTTTTTTTTAAATCTATTACTTAACTATAATAACATTTTTATTTTCATTTGGCAATAGTTTTCCTGAAAATTTTATAAAAACCTTAAAGGAGCCCCATAAAAGAGCTCCTTTGGAGGTTACAGATCAATCACCTTTGCGTATTTTTCAAAGAATTTGTGCATTTCTAAGTTAAATGGTGTCATATCTTTTTTGTCTCTCTCGATGATTACATCAGCAAAACCTTTGTCTCTGCTTCCAGCTACTAGGTTTCTATAGCATTCGCTATCTGCAGATAAATAGTCTGCCTGTTTTACTAGGTCGTGGAAGGGCATGTTTTCCGCTTCTTCTAGCATTACCTTTTTTAGTTCTTTGCTAAGAAAATCTGGAATTTTAGAATATACATGCTTCTCGATTTGTTCCATCTCGTACTGCTCGGTAGCATATCTGAATCCGGGTATAGCATCCTTAATGGTAGATGGAATATCCTTTGTCCAAACTTCTGCAATATCATGGTATATTCCCATGAAGAACATGCGACTTGCATATTTTTCATCAAAATTTGTTTGATTTAATGCCATGAAGTATGCAAATATAGCAGTGTCGAACAGATGACCTAATACAGAACATTCAATATTGTAGCTAAAGACTGCCCAGCGAGTCTGATTTCTTAGTCTCGAAATGGTCTGAAAAATTTTGAAGTATTCAGACTCTGTATTCGAAAATTCACTTACGCCAGGAATGTCTTCAAAAGCATCTAAGTTACGCTCAATATCTTGCAGTTTCTTCGAAATTCCCTGTGTTTGGTGTTCAAGAAGTTCAACATAAGTTGCAATTTTGGTTGCAGCTCTGTACAGTCTTACTTCATATTCACCAATTCCTTCAGAGAGAAAAGAGGCAAAATCGTAATCGGTTTTTTCGATAATGATTTTGTTGGCAATCCTATCAAATTCCCTTTTGTTGATTCCGCTCGTTCTGCAGATTTCATCGATTTTATGCTCAGGTGTATCAAAATATACATATACCTTAGCATATGCTCTTCCAAGAGCTATTCGAGGAAAATCTTCATACCTGATGCTTTTTCCCTCATGCTCAGCAAATTTCGCAAGTAGATAAACAATAACACAATTCAGTGCCTGCTTAGCCAACTCGTTATACTTGCCTTGAGAAGTGATTTCTGTCCACCGACGCAGGTTATTTAGTCTAATACTGACTTCGTTTGTAGACATTCCCTGGTTCAGTGTGATGTGATCCATAGCCATAGACATATTCCTCCTTGAAAATTATTTGTCTCATGTAAAAGCCTGGTGTCGCGCAAGAAAGGCCTTATATATGAATACTTTTATATTGTACCACAATTTTATGTTAATTTCAATTTATAAAAAAAAAAACGAGTCTAATCATTAGACTCAATTTTTTAGTCTTTATTTATTTTTTCTAATAGGTCATCTACATCTATTCCATGAACTTCGCAAGCTTCTTCTAGTGTTTCTGCTTGTGATGCTGGACAACCTAAGCAATGCATACCTGCTTGTAGCAAAATTTCTGCTTTTTCTGGTGCTATTTCTAGTAATTCACCTATTTTAGTTGTTCTTTCTATCATTTTCTCTCCCCCTTTATGTTTTTTACCAATTCAGACTTATTTTAACATAATTTTTCCAAAAAGTATAGACAATTTTAAAAAATTGTAGTAAAATGATTAAAATTTTAAGAAAGGTGGTGTTATTATAAAATATTAATTCATTTATTTTTTGCATCTTTTATTATTAATCTTTTTATAACTTTTTATTCTGTCTATTCATTTTTTGAAATGAGTATTTTTCACGGATTACAAGGTTCTAAATTAAAATTCAAAAAATTATTGTAAAAGGAGAGTCATTTGAAAATCATGTTATTTTTATTGCAATTTGTATTTTGCATTTGTTTAACATTGTCTTTAGCTATTCCTGTTGTTATATTTTTTAAGCCAATATTAGAGGCACCATCTTTAATTATTCCATATGCAATTTATCCATTTGATATATGTAAATCTGCCCCTATAGCTTGGAAATACATGAAATACACATACTGCGCAACTTGCTTTTATGTTTGTTTTATAGTTTCCAAAGCAATTTTTGTAAATGTATTTAAAACTAAAATTGCTACAAGGAAAAAAAGTTCAAATCCATTTAAACAGGAAAAAGGATTTAATTTATACTTAGGGAAAACAGGAAACAAGGTACCAGTGTACTTGCCAGAAAACAGCTTATATCAAAATATACTAATTACAGGTACTATTCGGAACTGGAAAAACAAGTTCTAGCATGTACCCATTTGTTAAACAATTTATTTCTTATTCTGGTGATTTCAATTTTGGTATGCTTATTTTAGATGTAAAAGGGAATTTTTATAAACAGGTAAAACATTATGCTGAACTTTTTAATAGAATAGATGATTTATATGTAATTGAACTAGGAGGTAAAATAAAATATAATCCTTTGGATAAGCAAAATTTAAAACCATCTGTTCTTGCTAATAGATTAAAAACTATTTTAACACTCTTTTCTCCAAATAACCCTGAATCTTATTGGATTGATAAAGCTGAAGAGGTTTTAACTGAAGCAATAAAACTTTGCAGACTTTATAACAATGGATATGTAACATTTATTGAACTTCACAAATTAGTTAACTCTCCCGATTACTATTGTGAAAAAGTTGAACACATGCGCCAATTATTTAGATCTGGAACACTATCAGCTTCACAAATATATGACTTACATTCAGCAATCACTTTTTTTGAAAATGAATATAAAACATTAGATTCACGAGTGTTATCTATTTTAAAATCTGAAATCTCAAGAATGACAAATATTTTTGTTTCTGATTATGATATCCAAAATACATTTTGCCCAAATAAAAATGATATTAATTTTACTGGTTTTGAAGATGTTATTCACAATGGAAAAATTGTTGTTTTAAATATGAATATTGCCATGTATAAAAATCTATCTAAACTTATTGCAGCCTATTTGAAATTGGATTTTCAAACAGAAATCTTATCTCAACTTTCAAAAGGAGATGCTAAACCGGTAGTTTTTATGTGTGATGAATTTCATGAATATGTTACAACAACAGATAGTGAATTTTTTGCACAAAGCAGAGAAGCAAAATGTATTAATATTGTTGCAACTCAAAGTTATACTTCACTGCTAAATACTCTAAAAGACCAATATAGCACAAAAGCAATTATTCAAAACCTAGTAAATAAACTATGGTATAGAACTGATGATACTTTTACAATAGAAGATGCACAAAAACAAATTGGTAAAGAAGATAAAACAAAAATCTCTAAAAGTATATCTGAAAATGCCCAAGAAACAAATTATAATTATATAACAAATTCTTTAAATTCTCGTAATTCAGGTGTTTCAGAAAGTATTACAACACACATAAACACAGATTTTGTATATGATACAAACTTTTTTACCAGAGAATTGGAAACTTTTTCTTGCCTTTCTTTTCTTTCCAATGGAAGCAAAATTTTGCCTCCAACAAAAATTAAAATGCAACCATATTTTATGGATTCCAAGCCTAAAAAGAAAGGTAAAAAATTAAAAATTATATAAGGGGGACCTATGAAAAAACTTTATTATACTATTTATACATTATTTTTAGCCTATGTATTTTTAAACTGTTTTTGCACATTTAGTTATGGTGCATACCCAAAGCTTGTAACTACAATTACTAGTGCTTTTCAAACAATAGAATCTTGGCTACTAAAAATTGCTACACCTGCAGCAGCTGTAGCTGTTGGAACTGGTGTGTTTATGAAAAAATTTAGCTTTGGCGATGAGGAAAGGATTAGAACTGGAAAAAAAGTTATTAGGAGCAGTTTATTCTCATATGCCTTTATTCTATGTATTGATTTAATTTTATCTGCTATTAAGCTACTTGTTACAAAAAGCGAAGAGGGGTGATTTTAATTACACAATCCACTTTGACTAACTTATTAATATATATAATAAACAATATATTTTCAAATCTATTCTCCTCAATTAATAGCAATATAACCAATTTTTTAGATAAATTGGTTTTTGTAACTCCAGACATCACAAGCGATTTAATGCAAATTATTGGAACAAATAGTCATTCCGGAGTAATATTAATATGCAATTCTTTAGTTTATGGGTTTTTACTTTACTACGCTTTTTCCTATTTACTATCCCACTTAACATTTTCACAAGTAGAAAGGCCCACGCAATTCATTTTCAAATTATTACTTTGTGTAATTGCTCTAAATGCTAGCTATTTTTTGTGTTCGTTTTTGATTTTAATTTGCTCATACACTTCAAGTATGATTCAGGACATTGGTAACTACTATTTTAATTACGAAATTTCATTCTCAAGCTTTTTAAGTAATATCATTCCAGCAGAATATTTCTCATCTAATTCATTTAATCTATTTAGCTTTGACCGGAATTCTCAAAAGCTCAATATCCTTTGGATTTTTAAGTTTAAGCATTTCATATGCAATTAGATACATCCTAATAAAAGTTTTAGTAATAATTTCGCCTTTTGCAATATTATCATTATCAAGCACAAGAACTAGTTCTTTTTTCAAAACATGGCTTAAAAGTTTTTTATCCCTACTTTTCTTGCAAGTATTCATTTCTGCAATTCTTCTTATTTGTTTTGTTATTAGCAAAAGTGAAAATTCATTTTTACCAAATCAAATTATGTATCTTGGTATGATTTATACTCTTTTTAAGGCTAATACTTTTGTGAAAGAATTCATTGGTGGATTTTCAACTGATGTTTCATTAAACACGACTGGTTTTACTAATTTTTTTAAGGGAGGTGTGTTTAAATAAAATTTATTATTCCTCAAAATTATAATTTTAAAAGTAAGTTATTTGGATTTATGGACTATTCAACAGCTATTTTGAATGTTATCTGGGCTTTAGCCATATTAGGTATTGACTATATTTTGCCCTTCTCAATCAATTTTAAAATTGGATTTTTCATTATACTATATTTTCCATTGCTTCTCTTTAGTATAATTGGATTTAATAATGAAAACATAATCTATGTGCTATCTTATTTAATTAAATATGTTAAAAATCGAACAATTTATTTTTATGGAAAAGATTGACAAATTGTAGTTTTCATTATAGAATTATAGATGTTAAATTTAATTTTAAAAGGAGTTTTTTTATGTGGGGAGATATTTCCGTAGCATTTCTTTTAGCATTTATATCTGCTTATGTTATTACACCATATACAATAAGATTTGCAAGAAAAATTGGAGCTTTAGATATTCCCAAGGAGACAAGAAAAATACATAAAAAGCCAATGCCTAGACTTGGTGGTTTAGCTGTTATAATAGGTTTTACCATTTCAGTTATTTACTTATTAACCGTTATGTCTATTGAAAAAACCATTAATCTATTTGGTGAAGATGCTTATTATTTTAAGCTTATTGGATATTTTCTTGGAATGAGTATTTTAAGTGCCTTTTGCTTTATTGATGACTTAAAAGGAATTCACCCTTTAGTTAAACTATCTGGGCAATTAATCGCTGCAATAGTTGTAACCCTTTGTGGTATTCAAATTGATACTATTACTGTTCCTTTCCTTAATACTTTTGTTGCAGAGGATATGGTTGCAAAGGTTATAACTGTTATATGGATTGTTGGTATAACAAATGCAATTAATTTAATTGATGGTTTAGACCGGTTTATCAAGTGGTGTTTCTCTTATCTCTTGTTTATCTTTAGTAATAATATTTGCACTTAATGATTCTCCACTAATTGCTATATTGCTTGTTACAGCCCTTGCAGGTAGCATACTTGGATTTTTACCTTACAACTTTAATCCTGCAAAAACTTTTCTTGGAGATACTGGTTCAAACTTTTTAGGTTATACCTTATCAATCATCTCCATTATGGGTATGGCTAAAACATATACAGCAATTGTTCTTGTAGCACCTTTACTTGTTTTTGCTCTTCCTCTTTTAGATACTACACTTGCAATTTTTAGAAGAATGATAAAAACAAAATCTATCAAAGGAGTATTCAAAGCAGACAAGGAGCATTTACACCATAAATTAATGAAACATGGTTATTCACAAAAGCAAGCAGTTTTAATTTTATATGGTCTTAGTGCTACATTTGGAATTTTCGCTATAATTTTATTAGATAGTGGAATTTGGAAAGCTTTATCTTTTGCATTAATGGTTGTGGCCATTGTAGCAATAGGTTATAAGGATATACTAAGAATTAGAAATGATAATGATGATAATTTAAAAAAGCAAAAAGATAAGCAGAACTAATATGTTCTGCTTAATTTTATTTAATATTAATTGTTTTATCTATTACATATTGTGGTCTATTTTTTGTTTCATCATAGATTCTTCCTATATATTCTGAAAGTACCCAAATAGATAATAATTGTACTCCTGCAAAAAATGTTATTGAAACCATTATTGATGTCCACCCTGGTGCTAAATTATTCCATTCAAATGCAAATGAAAGAATTGAGTATATTAGAATTATAAATGATATAATTATTGAGATAATTCCTAATCCTCCTAGAATTTTTAATGGTTTTGTTGAAAAGCCTATAATTCCATCTGCTGCTAGTTTAAGCATCTTTTTTAGAGGATATTTTGTTTTTCCTGCAAACCTTTCTTTTCTTTCATATTCAAAAGCATATTGTTTATATCCAACCCAGCTAAATAATCCTCTTAAAAATTTATTGTGCTCTGGTAGAGAATTTATTGTGTCTACAACTTTTCTATCTACTAATCTAAAATCTCCTGTATTTTTTGGAATTTCTACATCTGATAGTGCATTTAGTGTTTGATAAAACATCTTGGCAGTAAACAGCTTAAATGCAGATTCTCCTTCTCTTGTTTTCCTTTGTCCATATATTACTTCATTTCCCTCTTCCCATAACTTTAACATCTCTGGTAATAATTCTGGTGGGTCTTGAAGGTCTGCATCTATTATTAATATTGCATCACCTGTAACATATTTTAGTCCTGCTGTTACTGCTGCTTGGTGTCCAAAATTTCTTGCAAATGAAATTACTTTAACATTTTTGTTTTCACTTGCTATATTGCTTAGTATTTCTAATGTTTTATCTTTGCTACCATCATTTACAAATATAATTTCATTTTCATAATTTTCAAGATTAGATAATACACCTTCTAGTCTTTTATAACATTCAAGTGCAACTTCTTCCTCATAATACATTGGTACTACTACTGATATTTTCTTCATTTTTTTCCTCACTTTCTGGTATTATTTTTTTCATTTCATAATAATCTGACCCTAGTATAAATCTATTATACCATACTGAATTTTTACTAATTTCACTGCAAAAAACATCAAGACCTAAGCTTTCTGCAAGTGTTGGTATTCCTGAATAGAGATTTGTGCCTAATCCCAATCTTTCTCCCTCTATTTTAACTCCTATGCTTGCAAGTATTGTTGGATACATATCCATTGTTGTGAAAGTTCTGTTCTTGTTATTTGTAGCTTGTGGAATTCCATTTATTATACAGTTATAAATTGTTCTTGTATAATTTGCATCTTTTATTTTTTCTTCATAAAATTCTGCTTGCATTCCTAGGTGGTCTCCTAGTATTACTATTGTTGTGTTTTCATAAAACTCCTGTGTTTTTGCCCAATTTATAAATTCATTTATTGATTTTGAAGAATATGCATATACATTTTCATATTGTGAATCATGTTTTAATTCTACATTTGGACTTAGATATCCATCTGGGAAATGTGTATCTGCTGTAACCATAATATAGTTGAACGGTTGCCCTTGTGAGTATAGATTTGTTATTTCTTCTTTTGACCATTCAAATAATTTGTCATCTTCAAATCCCCACCAAGTTATATCATTAACTTCCATTTTACCTTGTTCTATCGCATATGTTACATCAAATATTTTGTAACCACCATTTGTTTCTAAGTATTGCCTTCTTCCACCAAATGTGGCATCAGAGCCTAGCATTATTTCCAAATTATATCCTTGCTCTCCTAATACCTCGCCTAAAGCGTATGTACCTTCTAAGTATTTACCATTACCTGTATATGTATTTTTATTTATTAATATGTCACCTGTTTTTAATGGAATTCCCGAAGTCATTGCAACTATTCCTGCAACAGAATAATTTGTTCCATATGTTTGGTGTGCTCCACCTAAGAAATCTGTATTTGAAAAATTCACATTTTCAATAGCTAATTCTTCAAGCTCAGGAATTATCGAATTTTCCCACATTCCACCATTATCTTTACTTAGTAAAGTATTCTCCATACTTTCTGATACTATTAGAATTAAGTTTCGTTTTTGCTCTGGAAATGTTATGTTTATATTTTTTCCATCAACATAATAATCTTCAAAAATTTTTGTTGATAAGATTTTATTTTTTAGGTATATATTAATTTTCAAACAAAATACTGCTACTATTAATGCAACAAGTGTAACTACTATTAGATATTTTTTTCTATGATATGCCGTTATTTTTATTGGAAAAATTTGAATTTTTTTGTCTTTTCCTTTAAATTTGTATGTACAATATCTTTTAATTTCAACATCTCGTATTGTAAAGATATATAAGAGCATGCTTAGTACTCCAACAGGCACTATACATACTGCAATTACACTGTTTATTACTGTTGGAGCTGCTGTTTCTACTCCATTTAGTGCATAATATAATACCTGGTCAAAGTCTTGTTCTGGATATTCTTTGGCATAGTAAATTGAACCTATAATAATTACTGAAGCTAATAGTAATATAAGAAATGTCAGAACATTTTTTATTTTTTTCTCCATCTGTTTTCCCTTCTAGTTATTCATATATTTTTCTATAATTGCATCTGCTATTCTTTTACTTGCTTTTCCATCTCCATATGGGTTTGAAGCACTACTCATTTTCTCATATATTTCTACATTTGTCAATAATTCTTTTGTTAGGGTGTATATTGTCTGCTCATTTGTTCCTGCAAGTTTTAATGTTCCTGCTTTTATTCCTTCCGGTCTCTCTGTTGTATCTCTTAGTACTAATACTGGTTTACCAAGGCTTGGTGCTTCTTCTTGTATTCCTCCACTGTCTGTTAATATTAGATATGACCTATTAATGAAATTATGAAAGTCTATTACTTCTAATGGTTCTATTAATTTAACTTTTCTGTCATTCCCCAAAATTTCATCTGCTACCATTCTTACTTTTGGGTTAAGATGTACTGGGTATATTACTTTTACATCATCAAATTCATCTACTATTCTCTTTATTGCTTTAAACATATGCCTCATTGGTTTTCCTAGGTTTTCTCTTCTATGTGCTGTTAATAAAATCAATCTATCATTTCCTAACCAATCGAAAATTGGATTTGTGTATTCTTTATTAACTGTTGTTTTAAGTGCATCTATTGCTGTATTTCCAGTTACATATATTGTTTCTGGCTTTTTCCCTTCTTTTAATAGACTATTTTTGCTGTTTTCTGTTGGTGCAAAGTGCATATCTGCCATTACTCCAACCATTTGTCTATTCATCTCTTCTGGATATGGTGAATATTTGTTCCAAGTTCTAAGACCTGCTTCCACATGCCCAATATCAACTTGATTATAAAAAGCAGCTAATGCTCCTGCAAAAGTAGTTGTAGTATCTCCATGAACCAAAACTATATCTGGATGAACTTCTTTTATTACCTCTTCTACACCCTTTAAAGCTCTTGATGTTATATCACTTAATGTTTGGCCTGGTTTCATGATATTTAAGTCAAAGTCTGGTTTAATTTCAAATGTTTCTAAAACTTGGTCAAGCATTTGCCTATGTTGTGCTGTTACACAAACTATACATTCAATTTCTTTTCTGGCTTTTAGTTCTTTTACTAATGGTGCCATTTTTATAGCTTCTGGTCTTGTTCCAAATATTGTCATAACTTTAATCATGTTTATTCCTCTTTTCTTTGTTTATTCTCATTAAATATTTTATGTTGCTGTTTATAAATCTTTTTATTCTTTTTGGTTCTCTTACAATTCTATATAACCATTCTAGTTTTAGCTTGATAAAAATTTGTGGTGCTCTTCTCTTTGTTCCGCTAAGTACATCAAAAGTTCCCCCAACTCCTACAAAAATTCCTTTTGAGAATTGTTTTAAATGCTCAAATATTAAGATTTCTTGCATTGGTATTCCTAAAGCAACTAATATTATATCCGGATTTAGTTTTGCAATTTCTCTAAAAGTTGATTCTTTATCTTGAACATATCCATCTGTTGTGCCCAAAATTTGAACATCTTTATATTCAGTTTTTATTCTTTGAACAAGTTTTTCTAATACTTCTGGTTTTGCTCCTAATAAGTAGATAGTTTTTTTATGAGTATTTGCATATTGAAGAAGTGCTGTTGATAGTTCAACTCCTGGTATAGTTTCGCAAATATTGTATCCTAACATTTTTGCACCTTTTAGTATGCCTATTCCATCTGCTATTACTGTACTTTCGCTACTTAAATATGCTTCTTTCATTTTGGTATTTTCTTCAGCTTTCATTACTGTTTCTGGGTTTGCAGTTATTATAAACATTTTTTTATCTTGTTTTAAATTTTCTTCTACTATTTTGTAAAATTCCTGTTTTGTGCCCTTATATATTTTATCAAAATATTCTTTCATTTTCTACCTCTATGATTTTCTTATTTTACTTCTTAAGCTTATATAATCACAATATAATCTTATGGAAAATTTATTGTTTAATTTCATTCTTAGAAACTCTCTCATTCGATTTTTAAAAGTATTATTTTTAAGCCAACTTCCTAGGAAAACATGTACTGTTAATGAGTTTTTTGATGGGTTGCAAAGCACATCATCTTTATATACTTTTATTCCCTCTGGAAGCATTTGTTCTATGTTTCCAGTTTTGCAACCATATTTTTCAATAAGTAGATTTGATACAGATATTGTGTTATTATCTTTAAAATTTCCTTCTAGTTCTAAGTTAGTATAGTAGTCTAGCATATCTTTTATTAATGGATGATGTTTTTCAGCTCCAAACACAGCAGTAAATGGATATTCTGGAGCTTCATATCCTACAAATGCTCTGTTTTCAAGTAGTTTATCTAATTTGTCTATTACAAAAACATCTGTATCTAAATATATTCCTCCATAATTATATATGGCATATGCTCTTACATAATCACTTACAAATGCCCATTTTTTATTTTCATACATTTTTTTTACAAATTCATTAGAATTTATATTGAAATTTTCTTCATTCCATTCTATAAACTCATAGTCTTTTAAATGTTTTTTCCATGTTTTAATACATTTTTTTATTTTGGCTGGTTTTTCTTTTTTCCCCATCCAAACATAGTGAATTATTTTAGGTATTGACATTTAATCTTTTTCTCCTTTTATCTTTTATTTTTTCATATATTACTTGTAAGCCCATTCCTATTATTATAAACCTTATGAAAATTAAGGTTTGTCCATATCTTGAAAATGAGAAGGTATAACTATATACAAGTATCTGGAATATATAGTTAAATGCTAAGAATAAACATTCAAAAACTGTTTTTTTGTTAAATAATAATACTACCCCGCAAACAATTGTAAGTACTATATCTATCATCCTTAATTTTAGTATCATTCCTATTGTGATGTTAAATAATCCTTTCCAGTAGAAAGTATTATATATTAGGCCTAATGGTTTAAAAATTAAATATGATTTTAGCATTGAAGCTTTATCAGTCTCCCACCATTTTTTCATTCTGTATTTTGCAATTAATCCATCTTTTTCTAATAGATAGTATCTTTGTTTGTATGGTTTACTTGTCTCTTCACCACTTATATATTTTTTCATTTCATCTGACGCATTTTCTTCTACATATTTATCATATTCTTCTTGGTTATCCTCTGGATATCCAGAACCTTGATATGTTCCTAGCAATAATGGATTACCTGTGCCATATGTTAGTGGAATGAATTTATCAAATGCAATGTAATTCCTTACAGTCCAAGGAATAAAAAACACGAGTAAAACTCCTGCTGCAATTAACATTTGTTTTAAAAGTTTATTTAGATCATATTTCTTAATAATTAAATAAATGATTAAGAATAACGGATATGGCGCAATATTGGCCTTTAGTAAAATACATATCATGTAAAATATTATTATTTGATAAAAATATTTGTTTTCCTTTGTTCTTGCTAATTGTAAACTTGAGTATATTAAGTAAATAAATCCAAACATAAATGGAGTTTCTGTAAGGATTGTATTATCCATCCAAATAAAGTCAATACTTAGTAAAAATGCAGCTGCTATACAAGAAAACACTTTGTTTGAGTATAGTCTTGTAATTTTATATACTCCAAGTATTGAGGCTATTCCTAAAATCATCCACACAATTTTAAGTACTACAAATAATGCTTTTCCTTCTCCAAATCCATAAGATACTAGTGCAATAAAATATGTCATTCCTGGCATAATTTGTGCTGATTTTACTCCGTGCATTATTAATTCTAGGTTGTTTTTAAAATGGATTCCGCTCTCAATATAACTTAAATCATCACTTTCTAAATTATACATTATTCCTAAATCTGCAAGTACTATAATGTGCAAAACAAGTGAAATAAGCATTATTACACATATGCCTTTATTATTTTTTAAAAAGTCTCTAATGTTCAGCAAAATTTTTGTGAATTCTATGTGTCTATTGTTAAAGATATACCTTTTTTGAATAAAGTAATTCATTCCTAAAATAGCAACATCTACAAGGAATTTTATTATTGTCAAATTATTTCCTAATAGTTTATATATAATTGCAACAGTTATTCCTGAGTTAAGCATTTGTATAACAACAAGAAAATAGTAACTTAACAAGACATTTATATCACTTTTCTTTTTTTTCTCACTACTAAATACTTTATTTTTATTTATCAAAAAATTGATAAAAGATGAAATTACTCTTGCTAAAATAGTTGCTATTAGAATATATGCTTCTTGAGTTTTAAATACAAAGCAAAATATTGTAAAAGCAAATAAATCTATTGCATAGCTTATTCCTGCTGAAATTATATACTTTATGAAAGTTTGATATTTATTTATAAGACTTTTAATCATTTTTACTCTCCATCTTTATTTTAATACTTGTGGCAATTATTGCAAAAGTAACTTTAACCATGTAATCTATGGATTTTAAGAAATTTATTGAAGATACTCCAAATTCTCTTTTATTCATTATTACAGGAACTTCTTTAACTTTTAATTTTTTCTTTAATACTCTAGTAGTTGTAACAGGCTCTGGATAATCTTTTGGATAATCTTTACTAAACATTTCGATTATTTTCTTATTACAAGCTCTAAGCCCACTTGTAGGGTCTGTTATTTTTGTTCCAGTAAAAATTTTTATTACAAAACTAATAATTTTTATCCCTATTTTCCTTGATGTTGTAGTTGTAAAACTTGCCTTTGTTTTCTCACAAAATCTGGAACCTATTACTAAATCGTTTCCATTTTCGATTTCTTTTATAAGAAATTCTAAGTATTCTTCGTTATGTTGCCCATCACCATCGAATTGAATTGCGATATCATAGTCATTTTCATAGGCATATTTATAGCCTGTTTGAACTGCACCGCCTATGCCTAGATTTTTTTCCAAATTTATGAATTTATATTTTTCTTGCTGTAGAATTTCTAGGGTTTTATCTGTTGAGCCATCATTTATAACTACATAGTCCATATTCTCATTTTTAACACTTAAAACTTTTTCTACTGTATTTTTAATATTTTGTTCTTCGTTATATGCTGGTATAATTATTAATACTTTCATAAATGTCTCCCTTGTTTTCTTTATTTTTTTGTAATTTTCACATATGGGTAAATACATAGAAACTTTGCTATATCTATTGCTAATTCTCTATCTTGTTCTGTTTTTACTTCTATTGTGCTAAAACCCTTTTGCATTTCTTGAAACAAATTTAGGTAAAAATCTTCTAGGTTGTTTGAAAATAATTTCTTAGTAAAACTTCTAATGTCTTTTCCATAGTAAATATTTTCATTTGCTAGATTTTGGAATTCTATTTTTCTATCACTTTTTGTTTCATAAAACATTACTAGTGATTTTAGGAAGATGTTTTTTTCGTACTCTTTCCCATAAGTCTTTTTTATTATTTTTTTTACAATATTTCCTTTATTTTCGGTTGGCTTATTTATATATATTGGTTTATAGTAGTTAAACAGTTTTAATTTTCGTATTCCCTTTGCTCTGGTTGCTAAATATATTTTCTGTTGAAAGTTATATAATGGAATTGTATAATAGTTTAGTAAAATAGTTGCACACCTTAGTTCTCCATTTAAAACATTAAACTTTCCAATATCATTATTTATATAATTTTCTGTATGTATTCGATATTTTAAAATTGGGAAATTTGCATTTTTTACATTTAAAATTTTAGGTTTGCCTTGTAAATCTAGCCAAAAAGGAGTATTCCATAGTAGATAATTATTTTTTATTTGGTTTTTATATACTGTGGCTTTCCATAAAGCAACATCCCCATATATATTTGCACCACCATTTAGCATAACTATTGGCGGTATATAAGGTTTGTTTCTATATTTCAGTGCTTTCCAGCAGTTTGTGATTTGAGATTTTTCATCAATTATTGTCAAATCTCCAATTATTGCATCACAATCATTTTCTTCCATTTTTTTAACTATTTTTTTGAAAAAATCTTTTTCAGGTAATAAGTCATCTGAATGAAGAACAAATATATAATCTCCTGTTGCTTGTTCTAAGCCATTTAGTATAGCATTTAGCTGGTCTTTGTTTTCTTGATATATGTATTTAATTTTGTCTTCTACTTTATTTTTCTTTACAAATTCATCTATAATCTGTTTTGTATTATCTGTTGACCCATCATCTATAATAATTTGTTCCCAGTTTTGGTATGTTTGTTTTACTAAAGAGTTTAGTGTTTCTTCAAGGCTTTTAGCATCATTATATGTTGGTGTCATAACTGATATTTTGTTCATTTTATTCCCCCTGTTTTTTTAGTCTTTTTAAGAACTCCAATTGTTTAGTAAAGTAAAAATAGATAAATGAAATAGCTAAATTTATTATTCCTATAATTATTCCATAAACAATACATTCTAGTACACTTGTATATACTGTTTTAAATGCAAAATTAATCCACACAATTTCCACTATTGCAAATATGAAATTGCATATACACATTATATAGTATTTTTCCGGTGTTGTTTCTAAAATTTTTTTGAAGATTACTATTGGTTTTGTTGCAAAATCAGCAGCTAATAGTGATATTATTGTTCCTATTAGAACACCTACTATTCCAAGTTTATTTACTAAAACTAATGATACAGTTAAATTTATTATTATCTCAAAAATCACAAAAATCTTTATCTCTTTGAATTTTCCTGATGATAATGTGAAAACCTTTAATGGTATTCTAATTATTTGATAGAAAAGTATTATTGTAAATAAAATTCCAAGAACCCCTGTTGTAGCAATTTTACCTTCATACCAAACACTTATGAATTGGTTTATCATAAAGAAAAATGGTACACAAAGTATTGTTGCTAGAAAGAATATAAGTCCATTGAATTCATTAAATATTTTTAATGATTGTTCCTTATTATCTACCAGCATGTTTCCTATGCTAGATAATGTTGCTCCTGAAATTTTGTCAACTAACTGTTTTATTGCTTCAACAAAATAGTTATATGCTGAATATATAACTACAGCATCCAAGCCTATAAATTTTGATATTATTAATATATCTATATTGTTTGTAAGTACATTTGCTAAAGTATTAACAAATAAATGCTTTACATCTTTAAGCATTGAAAAGTCGCCTTTTTGCTTCATATCAAGCTTTGGATGTTGTTTGTTGCATAAAAATATTATTATTATATTTGCTACTACACTACATACTATCAAGCTGATTAATAGTGCAACTAGGTCTAAACCTATACTTATAAGTATTATTTCTAAAATTGCTTTTACTGTTGCTACTACCTGAAAAACCATATTAGGTATGTATTTTTTTTGTTCAGCATCAAATAAACTTCTTTGTGGTATGCTGAAATAGTATATTGCTTGGCTAATTAAGTATAGAATAAAAGTAATTTGTATATATCCATTTGTAACGCCTGCTCTATCTTTTACAAAGAAAATCACAAAGAATGATAGCACTAGCCCAATCCCTAGAATTAAGAAACCTACTATGTTAAAAATTTTCTTTGCAGCAGACATTATTTGGTTTATTTTTTCATCATCTTTATCATGAACTGGTTTATATAATCTATAAAGAAGTGCGCTTCCTATGCCTCCTTCAACTAGAACTAGGTATGCCACTATTTGACCATATAACTGGTATAAGCCTAATTTAGTTTGCCCTAGTATATTTATAAATAACTTAATCTTTACAATTCCTAGAAGTAAAATAATTACTTGTGGAAGTGCATCTGTTATGAAGTTAATAATAGCTTTTTTTGTTCTCATTTTACCCTCTTCTTATTTTTTTATATATTTTCAATAATAATTTGTTGTTATTATAAAAAATTCTACATGTTAATTTATATATAACCCCTGTCTGTTTATAATATTTGTTCTGTTGCCACTTTGGATATTTGCTTTTAATGGTTTTTCTAATTTTTTCTATCTGTTTTTCAGTATTGCTATATTTTATAAATCTTCCTATTCCAGCATATAATAAGTGGTTAATATATAAAAATTCTAGTTCTTCTTTGTATGTTGTATTTTTAAACTTTGATGTTAATTCTTGCATTACATTGAAAATTGATTCTAGCTTTTCACTATAACTTTGTTGTTGCATTGTTGAATTTTTTCTTATTACATAGTGATACAATGGTTCTTCACAGTAAGTAATTTTTTTTGCATATATTGCAAGTACTGGTATTACTGCTAAATCTTCATATATATTGTTTTCTAAAAACTTTAAATTGTTTCTTTTAAAAATTTCTGTTTTAATTATTTTTGAGCAAGGTCCAGCAACTGATACTATGAAACTCTTTTTCAAGTCTTCATCTAGTACATAAAGTGATTTTTTATAAATCTTTTTTCTTTCATATTCTTCTACATAGTCACAAACCACTATATCTGAATTGTTTTCAATTGCATTATTATACATCTTTTCTAGCATCTCTTTGTCAATATAATCATCACTATCAACAAATGTAATAAACTCTCCTGTTGCCATGCTTATGCCAATATTCCTTGCAATTGCTTGTCCCTCATTTGTTTTAGATTTATATTTAATATTTTCATATTTGCTACAGTATTTTTTAATAATATTTAGTGAATTATCTGTAGAGCCATCATCTATTATAATTATTTCTATATCCTCTAAACTCTGTGCTACGATATTATTTAAGCATTTTACTAAATATTTTTCTGCATTATAAACTGGAATAATAACACTTACCTTATACAAATCTTGCTCTCCTTATAAATTTTCTAAAAACTCTGACCATTCTTTTTGAACTTTTTCCTTTGAATATTTTTCTAATATTTTTTTTGCATTATTTGAAAGTCTTTGCATTTCTTGCTTGTTTTCAATAGTTTTGGCTATTTTTTCTGCCATTTGCTTTTTATCCCTATTAGGTATTAAATAGCCATTTTCTCCACTTTGAATAATTTCCTTTGGCCCATCACATGAATCAAATGCAAACAATGGAAGTCCTGCACTTGCAGCTTCTATTAATACTAATCCTAATGATTCTGAGTGTGATGTCATTACATATATTGAAGAATTGCTGTACTCCTCTTCAACTTTTTCAGTAGTTAGTTCACCTAGTAATAAAACTTTATTTTGCAAATTTAGGCTATTAATTTTATTCTTCAGAGCTTCCTTCTGACTACCGCTTCCTATTATTTTCAAATTCCAATCTGGATTTTTTTCTTGAAAAATTTCAAAAACATCAATCAAATCATCAAAACCCTTAACAGGTTCAAGTCTTCCTACTGATATTATTGTTTTATTTTCTAAATTTGAAACTTTATCTGTTTTTCTTTCAATATAATTTGGAATAAACTTAACTTTTGTGTTTCCAATTTTTCCTTCATAAAAATCACTTAAGCCCTTTGATGTTGGCATTAGATAATCAATATTCTTTAGTGATTTTACTAATTTTTTTATATATTTTTTATTATTGTTATGTGAATTATGTTCTTCAGCTATTTTAATAATTCCATTCTTTGCATATTTGCCAACCCAATTATTGTGTAAAATTCTTGTTGAAATAATAACATCACAATCAAGCTCTTTTATCTTTTCTACCATCGTTTTTTTTCGCAAATACAGTATTTTAAGGCTTTTTAAAGATTCTTTGGCCAATGTAAATATTTTTGCATTTTTTATTGCTGATTTTATTTCTTTTCTATTTGGTTTAAGGTTTGGTAACAAATATTCAATTTTTACACTAGGATTTATTTCAAATGCTGGCAAATCGTTTAGTTTGTATGTTGAGATAATTGTAACATCATTTTCCATACATAATATATTTGCTAAATTGCAAATAGCCTTTTCTGCTCCCCCTGCTCCTAAGTGTAATGCTAGAATTACAATTTTTTTATTCTTCATATATTTCCTCTTTATTATTCAATAGATATATTAATTCAAACATATTAATTATTACAAAAATACTAACCGCTGGAGCTGTAAACACATGTCCTGCAAGTAATGCTATTCCAAAGCTTAATAGAACTGAATATAATGCTAAAATTACTTTTCCATTTCTTATGTTTTTCAAAAAATTTCTAAAAATATTTTGGGCAATTACTATAATGATTAATATTAGTGGTGTCCAATAAATTACGGTTCCCAAAATACCTTGGCAGAAGAATATGTCAAAATAATCAATTTCTACTAGTTTTCTTTCTTCAATTATTCCTTCTACATTTTTATGTGCATAACCAACTCCTATCATTTTTGTTGTAATATCACTTTGTTTATATTCTTTTAGAGTATCCTTAAAAAATAGGTTTCTGTTACTTAATATTTTTGTTAAAATTGGGTTTAATTCTTTTTCATTATCATTTTCTGTATCTTTGTTTTTCTCTGAATCTGGGTTTGTTTGTGTTCCTTGTGTATTGCTATCATCAAATTTTACTCTTAGATTTTCAACTGCTGGTACTTGGTTAATAAATATACCAAATATTATTATAAAGCAAATTAATGTTGAAAAATATTTATATGTTCTTTTTCTTTCTTTTGTGAACATTTTAATTAGCATAATTACTAATAATATGCCTAATAATCCTATAGCTGCTGCAAATGGTGTTTTTGTTCCAATTTCAAGTATTGCAACTATTCCTACAGCACCACAGATTACATTGAATATTTTGAATTTTTTTGTAAGGAATGAAATAAATGTTATTGGAAGTAAAATGCTTAAAATTGCTCCTATTTCATTTCCAGCGTAAAATAGCCCTACTGTTCCCTTATATATATCATCTCCATATGTTTTATATGCTATATTTAAAATACTTGAAACCACAATAACTATTGAGTAAATTAATAAAGATATATTTAAGGCATTTCTTTTTGTTTTGTATTTATCAGTTTTAAATATAGCCAAAAAGCTAGCTAAAACAACTGGGAAATACATTGTTTTTATCAAGCCCTTAACTTCTGTAAAAATTGCTACTACCCCATTAGCTTTATAGCGGAAAAACATATAGCAAACAGAGTAAACCGCAATTAGAGCATAATAAATAAAAGCAAGTGTTCTTTCCTTTCCCTTTGTTTTTATTAGTGTATAGATTACAATAAAAATCATAAAAGCCATACGAATAGCAATTCCTATTGATAGCTTTTCTGAAATATTCCTTACACATATAGATGTTATTATATCTACAATTGGTTGTATAATAATATACCAATATAAAATATTATCAAGATTAAATTTGTTTTTTATTTTTGCTAAACTATTCCCCATTATAAACTCCTTAAATTAACTATTTATTGTCTTAAATATTTTATCCTTTATTGCATATTTTGTCAAGCATTATAGCATAAAAATAAGGCCATAAAATGACCTTATTTTCGACAAATTATTTGTTTAAAACAGCATTAATTTTATCTGTTGCATCTTTTACAGAATCTGAATTTGGTATCATAACATACAATTCTTGACTGCCCATTGAATATGTTGATGAATATGTACCTGTTCCTGTTAAAGAATTGTTTGTAATTTTCCATGATGGCATAGAATTAAGTTGTTCTTTTACAATACTACTAATTTCTTCTTGGCTTATATTAGTTTGGAAACAACCTTTTAGACCATTTAATATGCTAGTGTATTTTGTTAAAATAGTTGTGCTTCCAGTTACTTTATTTACAATTGCTTCTATGACTTTTTGTTGATTTTTTACTCTCTGATTATCTCCATCTATAAAAGCATGTCTTTCTCTGCTAAAAGCTAAGGCCGCATCTCCATCTAGGTGGTTTATTCCTTTTCTAAAGCTGTATGTACCTGTTGAGAATGAATACTCTGAGTTAACATCAACACCACATAATGTATCAACTAGTTTTATTACAGTTGTAAAGTTTACCCTTACATAGTAGTTAATATCTATATCTAACAAATCTTCTACTGTTGTTACAGTTTCATTAATTCCATAAATACCTGAGTGTGTTAATTTATCTTTTGCTTTTTTACTGTGTAGTGTAACATAGTAATCTCTAGGAATAGAAGTTAATAAAATCTCATGTTTTTTCAAGTTTACTGTAACAATAATATTAGCATCACTTCTTGAAACATTGCTAATTTTACCAGATGTATCAATTCCACTTATATAAATGTTAAAAGCCTTATCATCAATATTATAATCAGAATTTTGGTCATCAATTTCTGCAGTTTTCTTAATTTTATGAGTTGCAGTATAGATAATTTTAGTATCTGCTTTAAAGTTTTCAATTAATTCATCTAACATATTATATTGAGATGAACTAACTGCAATAGCATCACATTTGCCTTCTTTCAAGCTATTTCCTACATCTTGCAGGCTTTCCTTTTTGTTTAAGGATGCTTTTGATTTTTCTTTAATCTCTGCTTCAACATCATCTTCTATTTGGAATAAGTTTATGTTTTTATCTTTCAATTCTGTAATTTTATTATAATTACTATTCTTTTGAGTAACAACATAATAATCTTCAGTTTCAGTTATTTCCTTAAACATATTTCCTAGGAAACTATTAGTAACACTAGCATAATTAATTGCAAATATGTATATTACTGAAAAAATAATTGCTAAAAATAAACTGAAAATATTTAGTTTATATGTTTTATGCTTTTTAGCAAGCCCACATATTATAAGTACTGTTATAATAAGCTCTACTAAGCTAAATATAAGTACGTATTTGCCTGGAAGTAGATTCATTTTAACTATTGATGTGATAAATACTCCCGTTATTATTATGAAAATTAATGTTGTTATTAGAAAAAAGATAGGTAGTTTTTGACTTTTTGTTCTTTTTTCATTATTTTTTGTTTTATTCATCTTTGTTCCTCCTTGTATTTTATTTATTCTTTAATATTATAAGCTTTGGTTGAAGAATTTGCAAGTTGAAGAGGTTTTAATTAACTTTAGACTTTACTTTATTATTCTAATTTTCACTTATCACTTCTTATACTCCTTTAAAGCTTTTACAATTTCATCATTGTCTTCTTTTGACTTTACTGCTAATCTGATATAATTTTTATTTTCAAATCCTTTTTTGTTTTTTAAATCTTTAATTAATATGCTATAATTCTTTATCAAGTAATTTGCTAAGTCTGTTGAATCTTCATCTATTAGCTTACACATTATATAATTTGCTTGTGATTTATAAGGTTCTATATACTTGATTTTTTGTAGTTCTTTTGTAAACCTTATTCTTTCATCAGCAATTAATTTGCATGATTTGTTGTATTCCTTTGTGTATAGTGTAGCAATTTGTAGGAAATATTCACCGAATGAATTTATATTCCATACTGCCATATTATCTCTAATTTGTTTTAGTAATTCCATGTCTCCACTAGCCAATACTCCTAGCCTGATTCCTGGTACTCCATAAGATTTACCAATGCTTTTTACAACTATTAGATTTTTATATTCTTGTAGAATTTCTGACTTTAGAAGTGTGTATCTACTTTTTTCTTCTGCAAAGTCAATAAAGCTCTCATCAACAATAAGTCTTTTATTTTTGCTCTTTGCTTTTTTTAATATTTTCATCATATTATCATATTCAATAAAATCTCCACTTGGATTATCTGGGTTAATAATGGCTACAGTATCAACAGTATCTAATAATTTTAAAACTTCGTTAATATCTAGTTTGTAGTCATTATTTTTTGACTCTATTTCTACTATTTCACAGTTTTTAAAGCATCTTTCATATTCATTAAAAGCAGGTACAGATATAGCCATTTTACCTGTAGTAATATGTCCCAAAACATTGATAAGCTCTGCTGCTCCATTTCCTACTAGAATCTCTGTTTCATCGACATTAAATAATCTACCTGCATTGATATTTTCAATGCTTAATCCTGATGGATATGAACTTATTAGTTCTTGAGAAAGATAATTCATTTTTTCAATCATACTTTTAGGTGGGAAATATGGGTTTACTAGGTAGCAATAGTCCTTTATATTGTTAAATCTCCAATATCCTCCAAATCTTTTTTGATACATTTTTATAGTTTCATTTTCATTTGCAAATAAGCAATTTACTATGTCATAATCTTGAGCATCATCAATTTCGTACCATTTTATGTTTTTAATTGGTAATGCTTTCAAGTCTGAACGAGATAAATGTGCTATTGCTTTTAGAGCCAATTCATAGTACTCGTTTAATCCATAAGCCTTCATATATGCTTCCAAAAATGGTATGTACTCATTTTTACTAAACTCTTTGCTTAGTTTATAGATATTAACTGTTTTGTAATACTCATCAGTTCTATCAAATTTAAAATCCTTTTTCTCAACAAATGATATTATTCTATTTTTATCATCAAGTGTTACAACTGTGCCATCCATCCATTGTTCATATTTTGCAACTAATGCAACATTTTTGTTCTTGTCTTTTACTAATTCCTCTATCATTTTATTTTCATATATTAAATCAGATTCTAACATTATTGTATCATCTTTTTCTAACCATTCTTTTGCTAAATATAGAGAATAAATATTGTTACTCTTATCATAGTCTGGATTATCAATAAAAACTATTTCCATATCTTTAATGTTTTCATTTATGAATTTTTTCAAGTTTTCGCTTTTATAACCAACTACCATTACTAATCTATTTATACCAACATTTTTTAAAGCATCTACCGCCCTTTCAATCAAAGTCCTTCCTGCAACATTTAGCATACATTTTGTATTTCCTTTTGTATATTTCCCCAATCTTTTTCCCATTCCAGCAGCTAACATTAAACCTTGCATATTATTTTCTCCCCTTTACATATAAAAATTATAAATATCTTCTATGGTATTTATTCCATAATTTTGTGGTATTCCTGTTTCGTGAATATCTTTTCCCTTTAGTTCTCCATTAATTATATATTCTTTTTTCTTAACTTTCTGGAACCATTCAATAATTTTATCGATATTAGGCGTGTTTATTCCACATATACTTCCAAATCCCTTAATTATCAAAAGTCCAAAAGGAAAATCTTCAGTAAAATATCTTGAATTATAGTCAGGATAATAAAAATCCTGATTTTTAATCATTGGAGTTTTTATTCCTTTAAAGCTTTTTATGCTTTTAATTTTATTAACAAATTGTTCTTCTTTTTCTGATTCATAATATTTTTTCAATGAAACGACTTCCTGTAAATTTAATTTTACCATTGCTTTGCAAATTTCTTGCAATTCCCTATCACATTCAAATAGTATTTTTGCAGATTCCTTGTCCCACTCTTCATAAAACAAAATTTCTTTTTCAAACTTCTCATTATCTTTAAACATGCTATAAATTCTTGCAGTATGTAATATTGGGTTAGAAGGAGTTAATGTTACTGCTAGATAATTTTTAACTTTAGTACAAGGAATTTTCAATAATTTTTCTATTATTTCAACAACTTCATCTTCTCTTGCTCTTGGGAATGCTGAAACATATAATTTATCTTTCTTTCCTAACATATACACAGATTTGCCTTTTTCTTTTATTCTTGCGATAGAAAAGACTCTTTCTAGCCCTGCTAATGTTATATCTTTATTTATAAATTTTTTTGATATGTATTCTTTGCCTCCAGTACCTGGCATAAAAATTAATATTGTATTAGGCTGAATATGTTTCCCAATTTCTTGTATTACATCAGGAATACCATTTGATGGAATTGTACAGAAAACTACTTTAGCATCTTTTAAAGCTTCTTTCATATCATTTGTAATTAAAGAGATTTCTGCTTTATATAGCAATATATCTTCTTGATTAAATACACTTATTTCTTTATTTTTACTTATATTGTTTGTATATAAAACCACTTCGTTCTCTAAAGCCAATTCTGCTGCAAGAAGAGTTCCTATATTTCCTCCTCCAATAACTGCTATTTTCATTATATTTATTTCCTTTCATACTCTTTATATGACTTATTCAAATCTATTATTTCATTATAATGATGTGCAACTCTTTTTTCTTCTGGTGGCAATTTCATATAATCACCATATACTTTTGTTAGGTATCCTTCAAAATTTGCCGGCACTCTTACCTTTTCTATATCTTCAAATTTTTTAAATGTTCCCTCTCCAAAAAAATCTTTTGGCATATAGTTTCTGCTTGCTGGTATAGATGGATATGAGAAAAATGCAACATATTCACTTTTACTGTATTCATTTTTCTTCGCAATCTTATCTTTTTTTTGCAAAATCTTGTTTATGCTTGTTTTGCCATAAATTAAATCTGAAACGCCTTGTAATGCTTTAAGTTTTGCTGAATTTACTTTATTTAAGTTATCATATTTTTTATTAATTTGCAAATTATATAAAACATTTAACTTACTATTTATAAAATTTTTAATTTTTTCACTTGGTTTATATCCATCCATTGGGAAAATATCTATATACACACCATGGTTGATATTTAGCCTTTTTACAGAGCTTTCTATAAAAGTAGTTTCAGAGTTTCTTATTTTGGCAAAATTCATTGTATATTCAGGATTAGTTTCATAAGTCTGTAAAAAGTACTTGTCCTTCAATAGTTTTTGTCCTTCTTTTAAGAATATCTCATAGTCCTCTCGTGGCATTGAAATATCTATATCATCATCCCATGGAATAAATCCTCCATGCCTTATACAACCCAATAATGTTCCACTATCTAGAAAATATTTTACATTTAATTCATTACATACTCTAATAAATTCTTTTAAAATATCTAGTTCTACCTGTTGTAATTCTTTTAAATTCACTTCTTTATTCTGCATACTTTACTCCTTTTATTCTATTTTTCAAAAATTTTAATGGTTCAACAAATAAAATTGCTTTTATTGCAAATTTAGAAAGTACTCTAGTTTCTTTAAATATTCCAAATGATACTATGTTTGCAATAAATTGACTTATTAATGTTGCAATAGCTGCTCCATACATTCCATACTTTGGTATTAAAATTGCGTTAAATATAATGTTTGAAATGCTACCTGTAGCAGAATAAAACAAACTATATTTCCCTTTATTTTCACAAATTAGCCAAACATAATGTACATTTCCTAATATTCCAAACCAAATTCCCCAGATTAATATATATAGTATTTTTGATGCTTCTAAAAAAGCCTTTCCATATAAAATCATAATTATTAATCTTGCAAAAATGGTTATTCCTATTGCAAATAAAATACTAACTAATGATGAAATGTCATATAATCTTTGTAAATTCTTTACATATTCTTTATTATTATTTTCACCTTTATATTTCATGATTACAGGTTTAAAAGATGATATAATTGAGTTTGGCACAAATGCCCACATTTCAGCAATTCTAACCGCAGCAGAGTAAATTCCGACTTGAGATTTGTCCTCTATCATTTTTCCTAACATAACTTGATCAATTCTCATATAAATTGTAACCATGATAGATGATAATGCAAAATACCAACAATTACTCAATAATTTTTTTGCATAGTCTTTATCAAATGACCATTTACATGTTTTTCCTATATTTTTATGTATCAGTTTATATGAAATAGATAAGAAAATTGCATATATTATTCCCTCTATTAAATATGTTGCTGTATAGTATCTAATATCCAATTTTAGCACAACTATAAGAATCTTTAATACTGCAAATATAATATAAGAAATGCATTTTGATACTGCCAAATATTTCACTTTTAAATTTGCTGTCGCGTAATAATCAATAACTTCAGAACAACTGAAAAGCATCATTAATGACAACAGTATTCCAATCACCATTGAGGTACTATCATTATTTGTCATAATGCATACAGTAGTTTCTGCTGCAATTATAAGTAAAATAGCAGCAATTAATCTTATAGTAAAACTTGTCCCAAGAATTTTGCCTTCATCTTCTGGTCTTTGAGTCAAGTCTTTTGTTGCTATATGGTATATTCCAATAGATGCTATACCACTAAACAAGCTTGTAATTGACAATATATAATTAAATATCCCATATTTTTCTGTTCCAAAATACCTAGCAATGACACCTGTAATAACAACACCTAGTATCATTGTAAAAATATTTTGAAATACAATCCAGCTACTATTTTTAGCAACTTTTTTAAAAACATTGTGTCCTTCTAATTTTTGCTTAATATTCGAAAACATTTCTAGCTCCTTATTTCTTTATTATTTCATTATATATTTTGATAATTTGATTAGCATTGTTTTCAGGGTTTAAAATTGTTTTATACGATTCCATCGCCTTTTTCCCAAGCTCAATCGCAAGTTTATCATTGTCAAAAATTTCCTCAATGCAGTTTGCAAGCATTGCCACTTCCGTAAATGGATATAAAAGTCCATTTTCTTTGTTTACAATTCGATCTGGTATTCCACCTACATAAGACGAAATAATTGGTGTTCCTAGTATTGCCGCTTCACTTACTGAATTAGACTCATTTTCAATTACAGAAGATGAAACAAAAGCATTAACCTTCAAAAACATTTTTTTCATTTTTTCTGCATCTAATTCACCTGTAAAAACTACATTGTTTTCCAACTTATACTTTTTTATTTTATTTCTTATAATTTTGCCATATCCTGCAATTCTTATCTTATCTTTTAAGTTTTGGATATGCATGATATTGTATCCTGCTACATATACTCTTATATCTGCATACTTTTTTTTCAAAATATTTATACTATCAAGTACTTTGTGAAAACCTTTAATTGGATATGACGCTTGGCTTATAAAAATACTATGTCTTTCTATTTTGCTAATATCCCAACTAGAATTGTCATAAAATTCTTCTCTAAGAGTCTCATTAACATGAAAATACTGAATATTTTTATCAATAGCTTTTACATTTGCATAATCCCATGTTGTCCTACCAATAATTGCATCCGATTTTTTTATTAACTCAATTTCATTTTTCCCTCTTTGCGCAAATTTTCTTTTTTGTCGAAAAATAGTATCATGTTTAATGATATCTCTAAAAGTTACATTTTTAAGAATTTCACTCGTTTGCAATCCCGCACAATACACCTTTGCTATGGCTGAAGTTAGCCCCTGTATTGATGTAACAGTTTTAACACTTGGGCAAGCTTTTGTAAACGCTAATCCATGTGCAAATTCGGTTCCATGAATATGTACCAAATCTGGTTTAAATTCTTCATTTACTATTTTCCAATATTTTTCTAAATTAGAATTATACTTTAATGCTGGTGCTCCAGGTATCAAATAATAAATAACTTTTCCATCATCAACCTTTTTTATATCAATTCCATTGTAAACTGCTGCAATTGCTAATTTAATATCATTATTATCTTTTAGCATATTTGCTAACCCATTTAACCATCCACCATAGCAACATTTTTCCTGTCCAATTTTACTTGCCGGATATGGAAAAATGGTATTAACTATCCAAAGTATTTTCATTTTTATTTTCTCCCCTTCTATTCAATTTGATAGTTGATAACAGTATCATCCAAAAAGATTGAACACCAACATAAAAATGCGAATTATAAGAAAGTATTATTATTGCCATAATAGCTATTGAAAGTATTTTATTGTTTTTACCATTATCGCTTGCAAGTTTGTATGTAAAATATAATGTATATATCAATGGAATAACACCATATATAGCTGATATTGCAAATGTTGTATTGGTTATACTTTCCTTATATGTTGAAATTTCCGCTATTTTATTGCCAATAATTGGGCTCTTTATTGTTTTCTCTAGTGTAAACCATAAACTACCATATCTTGAAATAGATGATTCATTAGATGTTGTAATTTTATGGTATGATGTAACAACAATGTTTCTTGTACTTGGAATTGATAACATCAATCCGGTCAATAATCCACAAGCACAAACAATAATTGTCAGATTTTTTTTATTTTTTCGATTCTTATACATTAATTCTACAATGTACACAATAGCTAAACAAAATAAAATTACCATGGCCGCTGCTGAAAATGTTGTAACCATTGTTATTATTAAAATAAAAAGTATAATCCAATCAATTCTAGTTTTATTCTTTTTAAGAAATAAAATCATTACTATTGCTACTGTTAAATAGAACTGATAAAAACTTGGTTCCGTAAAAATCCCATAATTTCTTATATAATCCTTTTGAAACAGTGCAAATCCAAAGCCTAGATTTAAAAAGTTATAATTACTTGAATTTTTTATTATTAAATTACAGCTTTCTAGCTTTTCTTGTATATCCATTTCTATTAGTATAGGCTTGGCTATATATGTAGTTAAAAGAGAGCATATAGCAAGTACCAACATTATATTAATGTAGTATTTCTTAAATAATTCAAAGTCTATTAATGTTGCTACTACAATCGCTGTTATAATATAAAAAAGAACCGAAATATTGTATAATTGCCAGTCTCTTTTTATTAGAATTGCTATAACCATTGAACTTAATAAAAAAATTACAATTTTACATCTTGCAAAATCTAAACTCTTATCATATACCTTTTTAAAAAAACATATATATATTGGTATAGCTAATGCCATGCAAATTAAAGATGCCTTCTGGAATCCAACGACACATGATGTAATCATTGTATTTCTACTAAGTAAAATTGATATAATTATATATATGCATATATACATATTTAAATTTTTCTTGTTTTTTAAAAATAATTTCACCCTTATTCACCCTTGTTTACTTCTAGGAAGCTAATGATTTTATTTGTTTGATTTACATTATTTTTTTGACTAAGTACAAACTCTCTTGCTTTTTTTCCTTTTTTATCAAGTTCGTCTTCATTCAAACCTAGTAATGTTTCTAAACATTTTTGCATGCCCCTTTGTGTTTCATCTTCTATTAAATATACATAATTATAATATTCTTCTGGCATTCCCGGCAATTTTGTTGTTAAAACTGGTGTTCCAGAAACCATATATTCCATGTTTTTTGATGGAAAAGAATACTTAGTATATTCTTCACTAGTAAATCTTGGATTTACTAGTAAGGTTGCTTTTTTTTCTGCTTCGACTATTTTATCATTTGTAACAACTCCATGAAAATCGATTTTTTTATTTTCTATTGATTGGATATATGGAACTAGATCACCATCGCCATATAAATCCAACTTAACATTGTTATTTTGTATGTTGCCAAAAGCTTCAATTAGCGTCTTTACCCCATATTTTTCATACAGTCCTCCTGCATACATTATAACTCTTGGAGATGATTTTTGTACTTCATTATTTTCTGCACTTTCTCTTATATCAACTAATCCCTCAATAACTATATGAGGTTTATTTTTAGGGTTAACAATTTTGTTCATTTCCTCTGTTATAAGAATATAGCCATCATACTTTGTTTGCATTTTTTCATTGATTTTTTTATTTTTTTGCATATCTCTTGGTAAATCAGTAACTATAGCCCAACATTGGAATTTAAAAATCTTACTTAATATAAGTGTTGTTGTTGATATTGTTGTGTTTAATATATCACATATAAATATTTTTTCTTTTTTATTATTTAAAACTTCTTTTGTTACTTTAACTATTGTTCCTAAAAATGTGCAGATTTGTCTTAATACTTTTATATTTATAAATGGTATATATGTATATTTTACTCCATTTTCTTCTTCACATTTGTCTAGCCATAATATTTTTTCAGAAATTTTCCTAGACATTGGAATACTTGAGATTGTTTTTACTGATACATTATTTTTTACAAATCCCTCGCACATTAATCTATGGAATTTTTGTATGGATTGTAAAGGCTTACTTTTAGCATTTTCTATTATTTTGTTCATTTTTGATTTGCTTGTAAGTGTTGATATATATATAATTTTCATTACTTGTTTTCCTTTAATATTTTATTAAAAATTTCTATATGTCTTTTAGCCATTTCCTCAATAGTGTATTTTTGTATTTTTTCAATATTATTATTGAACATTTTTTGCTTTAATTTCTCATCTTGAATTATTTTATTTATCGCTTCTGCTAACTGCCCTTGATTTTCGCTTTCTATAATATATCCATTTTCTCCATTTGCAACCAATTCAACTCCTGCAATACATTTATTAGTTGTAACAATAGGTAAGCCATTTGCCATTGCCTCATTGATTACCAATCCCCATATATCTTCTCTCGTAGGGAACGCAAAAACATCTGATATATAATAGTATTTGCTTAGTTCCTCTTTGGTCTTAAATCCTACAAAATGAACATTTTTTAAATCAAGTTCTTTCACTAAATGTAAGTATTCTTCTGTTGGTTCTCCACCTACTATATATATTCCAATGTCACTATCTAGTTTGGTAGCTGCCTTTAACAAAATATCATATCCTTTTCTATAAATAAACTGCCCCACCGAAATAACAACTTTTTTTTCTTCAATCTGTAATTTTTTCTTTAAACGTTCTATTTCTTCGGTGTTTTTAGATTTTAATATATCTTTTTTTGACACCGAAGAAAAAGGAAAATCAAAAATTTTGTCTTTATTTGCTCCATAGTTTATTAAATATTCATTGGTTTTATTTCCTGTACTTAAGTAATATGATGCTTTACTAATAAAATATTTTTTTATACAATATTTTATTTTATTATCGTTCTTAATTATTCCACCATCACAATTTAACATGAATGGAATTTTTTTCGCATGTAAGTATTGAATTAATAGCATTCCTGTTGGTGTACTATATCCTCCAATAATAATTAAATCAAATTTATTATGTTTTATGAATTTAAGTATTTCAAAACATAAGGCCGAATCATTTCCTACTTTAATACCATCTAAAAACTTAGGTTTAAATTCTATATTTTGCGGTTTTAACCAGCCATTATTTCTATTGCTGGCATCTGTTCTCTCAAATAATACAGTTAAATCACAAAATTTTGATAATTCATTAAAAAAATTGATTCTATAAGGAGATGGAATATTCGTTAAATACACTACTTTCATCATTTTTACCTCTCATATTTTTCAATATATTGCTCATATTTTTGTGCACCATTAAATAATGTTGCTTGTTTAATACAATCCTGTGTTTTCATATTTTCTATTCTATTTATGTTTTTTAAAACCTCATCTGGTATCAATTTTTCTAAAACTATCCCACATTCATAATTTATGCTCTCTGGGCTTCCCCCTGTATTATATGTAATCACAGGTGTTCCACAAGCAAGCGCCTCTAAATTAGTTGTTGGAAAGTTATCCTCGTATGTAAAATTGATAAAAACTGCTGCATTTGTATAAATGTTAGCTAATTCTTCTATGCTTTCTGTTCTTTTTATTCCAATAACATTTTTGGGTAAATTCTTTATTTGTTTTTCGTTAAGTCCTACAAGAATTAAAATATAATTATTATTTAATATTTTAGATAATTTTATAAAATCATCCAATCCTTTTCTTCTTTCCCATGTTGCAGCTACACCTAGTATTATTTTTTTATCCTCTGGTATATTGTATTTTTCATAAATGTTAATGGTATTGGTTGGTTTAAACTGTTTTAAATCTATTCCATTATTTATAACTGCTACTGAATATTCTTTTAGAAAAGATTGTTCCACAAGATTTTTAAGCCATTTGGATGGTGTTATTAGTTCTAAGTTTTTTATTCCTGTAAATAATTCTTTTTTATGTTTGAAATTTTTTTCTGAGTTGTCTACTCCTAAACTTGCGGGATAATCCTTTTTCCTTATACACTTTTTGCATTCTGTTTTCCATTGTTCACATTTTGGATAAGTAAAATATGTACAATGTCCTGTAAATGCCCAACAGTCATGTAATGTCCAAAATATTTTCTTGTTGCAGGTTTTTAGATATTTAAATAGTATATCTAGATTCAAATAATATCCATGTAGATTGTGTAATTGAATTACATCTGGGTCTATTTTTTTTATTTCTTTTACTAATTTTTTTGTTGCTCTTTTGCTGCCATATCCATGTTTATCAAATACTCTTGTAAGAAATACATTCCACAATACATCAAACTTATTTCCTATTTTAAAGCATTTATCGTTTGATGGTTTGCCTCTTCCATAGAATGAGTATGCCTCATATCCATGTTCCTCGGCTGCTTTTTGTATTTGCTCCATTATTCTGCCTGTGCTTCCATTACATACAACATTTATTTGAACTAGTTTTTTGCTCAAATTTATTTCCCCCAAACTGTTCTATTTACAATATCAGTATAACTTTGTATTAATTTTACAACTTTCACTGATACATTTGTATCTGCATAATCTTCTGCCATAACTACTTCTTCCTTATTTGCTCTCATTTCTACTGCAAGTTCCATTGCTTGTTCAACTGTTTTGTCTGTTATTCCACCTATTACTACTGAACCTTTGTCTAAGACTTCTGGTCTTTCTGTTGATGTTCTGATTAGAACTCCTGCAAATCCTAGCATTGCACTTTCTTCTGATAGTGTTCCACTATCTGATAACACACAGTAGCTGTTCATTTGTAGTTTGTTATAATCTCTAAATCCAAATGGTTTTAGATTTTGTACTAGTGGATGGAATTTGAAATTTCTTTTGTCTATGAATTTTTGGCTTCTTGGATGTGTTGAGTAGATTACTGGCATTTGATATTTTTCTGCTATATCATTTATTGCATTCATTAGAGACATAAAGTGTTCTTCGTTGTCTATATTTTCTTCTCTATGTGCAGACAATATTATATACTTATTCTTTTCTAAATGCAACCTTTCTAGTACATCACTTTTTTCTATTTCTTCCATGTGGTCTCTTAAAACTTCTCTCATTGGTGAGCCTGTTACAAATATTGTTTTTCCATCTATTCCTTCTGATAATAAGTATCTTCTTGAATGTTCTGTATAAGGTAAATTGATATCTGAAATATGGTCAACTATTTTTCTATTTATCATTTCTGATACATTCCAGTCCCAACATCTATTTCCTGCTTCCATGTGGAAGATTGGTATTTTTAATCTTTTAGCTGAAATTGCTGATAATGCTGAGTTTGTGTCTCCTAAAAGTAATACTGCATCTGGCTTTTCTTGTAACATTATTTCATAAGATTTTGCAATTATATTTCCCATTGTTTCGCCTAAATCTTTTCCTGCTGAATCCAAATAATAATCTGGTGCTCTTAAACCTAAATCTTCAAAGAAAACTTGGTTTAGTGTATAATCCCAGTTTTGCCCAGTATGCACTAGTACATGATTAAAATATTTATCAGCACATTTTATAACTGCTGAAAGTCTTATTATTTCTGGTCGTGTTCCTATTATTGTCATCAATTTTAATTTTTCCATTTTATACCTCCAAAAAATATGTATCTGGTTTTTCTGGGTCAAATACTTCATTTGCCCACATTATTGTTACTAAATCAGTGTCTCCAGTGTTTTCTATGTTATGTGTATATCCAACTGGAATATCCACAACTTCAATCTTTTCGCCACTTACATGGTATTCTATTACTCTATCTGAATCCACTTTTCTAAATCTAATAACACCTTTTCCACTTACTACAATAAATTTTTCGTTTTTTGTGTTATGCCAATGGTTGCCTTTTACAATTCCTGGTTTTGATATATTTACTGAAATCTGGCCTCTCTCTAGTGTCTTTAGCATTTCTGTAAATGAACCCCTATCATCTATATTGTTTTTTAAAGAATAGCTAAATTCATTTTCTGGTAAGTAACTTAAATATGTACTATATAGTTTTTTTGAAAACTCATCTTTTACATCTGGTAACTGTAAATTTTCTCTTGATTCCTTAAATGAGTTTAAAAGTTTAACTATTTTTCCTAATTTAATAGTGTACACTGGTTCAACTTGGCAATAGTTATTGTTTTTGTTTTCTTTTCCTTCTAAAGCATTTACTAACTCATTTACTACATCATCTATATAAATTAAATTCATTATAACTTCTTGGTCATTTACAGTGATACTTAAGTTTCTTGCTATATTATGGCAAAATGTTGCTATTGCACTATTATAGTTTGGTCTGCACCATTTACCAAATACATTTTGAAATCTATATACCAATACTTTTACATTATTTCTTTTACCATACTCAAAAATCAAATCTTCCCCAGCCTTTTTGCTTTTTCCATAAGGATTATCTAAGGCTGCTTGGATTGAAGATGAAATCATAATTGGGCATTTGTTATTGTTTAATTCTAGTAAATCCAATAATTTTGATGTGAACCCAAAGTTTCCTTTCATAAATTCTTCTTCATTTTCTGGTCTATTTACACCAGCTAGATGGAATACAAATTCGCATTTTTTTGTATATTCCTCTAATTCTTCTTGAGTTGTATCTATGTCGCATTCATAAATTTCGATATAGTCTTTATGTTTTAGTTCTTGAATTAGGTTTTTACCTATAAAACCTTTTGCTCCTGTTACTAATACTTTCATACTTTCTCCTTATTTTTTCCAGTTTTTTAATTCTTCTTGAATATAATCTAAGTGCAATAATTTTGCTTTTACTTGGTCAATATTTAAAAGTTCTGTATTATTTGAATTAAATTCTGATAATTTTGTTCTTTCTTGATTTCCATCTACAAAGTATTTATCATAATTTAAGTCTCTCTTATCACATGGAACTCTATAGAAATTTCCCATATCTATTGCATGAACACATTCTTCGTTTGTTAAAAGTGTTTCATACATTTTCTCTCCATGTCTAATTCCTATTACTCTTGTTTCTTCATCTTGTGCACCAAATAGTTCTTTTACAGCTTGTGCTAGAACTTCAATTGTACATGCTGGTGCTTTTTGTACCATTATGTCTCCTGCTTCAGCATTTTTGAAAGCAAATACAACTAGTTCAACTGCTTCTTCTAGGCTCATTATAAATCTTGTCATTTTTGGTTCTGTTACTGTTAGTGGTTTTCCAGCTTTAATTTGTTCAATAAATAGTGGAATTACGGAGCCTCTTGAACACATTACATTTCCATATCTTGTTGCACATATTGTTGTTTTATTTGGGTCTACTGTTCTTGATTTTGCAACAATAACCTTCTCCATCATAGCTTTTGATGTTCCCATTGCGTTTACTGGGTATGCAGCTTTGTCTGTTGATAAACAAATTACTTTTTTAACTCCTTCATCAATTGCTGCTGTTAATACATTGTCTGTTCCAAGTACATTTGTTTTAACAGCCTCTAGTGGGAAAAATTCACAGCTTGGAACTTGTTTTAATGCTGCTGCATGGAAAATATAATCAACACCATGCATTGCATTTTTAACACTTGCTAAATCTCTTACATCTCCTATATAAAATTTAATCTTATCATTATGATACTCTTTTCTCATATCATCTTGTTTTTTTTCATCACGAGAAAAAATTCTTATTTCTCCTATATCAGTATCTAAAAATCTATTAAGTACAGCATGTCCAAATGAACCTGTACCTCCTGTAATCATTAAAGTTTTTCCTTTAAACATTGTTATTACCCCTTTCAAATATAACTTTATCCATTTTTTCTAGCAATAGCTCTTTTTCATAATTGTTCCTGAAAAAGTTTACAGCATTTTTTTTCATTTTGTGGAAATCTTGTTTGTCCATTCTTAAAATTTGTTCTATTGTTTCAGTAATTTGTTTGCTATCATGCTTTACACAAAAACCTGCTTTTGAATCTTTTATAACCCTTTTAGCCTCTCCATCAACACATCCTAAAATTGGTATACCACATGCTAGGTATGATTGAAGTTTGGCTGGTAATATTTGATTAGATATTTCATCATCTTTTAATGATAAAAATGCCATGTCACAAGCTGAATAATACTTTGGAATTTCTATTGCTGGTTTTTTATCTATAAAATGAATAATATCTTGAACGTTTTCTTTTTTTACTTCTTGAATAAGTAAATTCTTTGCTCTTCCATCGCCTATTAAATAAAATTCTACTTTGTCCTTTTTTTGTTTTATTTGCTTTGCTACCGTTACCAATATATCCAAGCCCTGTGCTTGCCCAATATTGCCTGCAAAGACAATTTTAAAGTTGTCATTCTCTGGTATTTCAGATATATTGATATATTCTTTTGGAATTGGTTTGTAAAAAGTTTCTGCATATTGTGGCCAAAATATCAATTTACTAGATGGCTGCCCTCTTTTTTCTATTGATTTAATAAAACTTTCTGATGATGTAAAAATTCTATCACATTGCTTATATATCTTGTCTACCATTTTGCCTACAAAATTTAATATCGTTTTATTCTTAATTCCAGTCGCAAGTTCTATGCTTTCTGGCCAAAGATCCATTACATATAAGTTGCATTCGATCTTTTTTCTTTTTGCATACCATATTCCTACATAGCTTTGAGTCATTGGTGATACTTCATAAATAAATACTTTATCGAATTTCTTGCGTGTGAATTTGGCAAAGAAAAATCCTGAAATCACAAAAGATATGTAATTTAGAACTAATCTTATTGCATTTTTCCCTCTAGAGATAATTGGTAACCTAATAATATTTACTCCATCTTTCTGTTCTTTTCTGTTTTTAAACCAGCTATATCCTTTATAGAACTTTCCTTGTGGATAATTTGGTATTCCTGTTACAACTGTAACATTGTGACCTCTTTTTACCCATTCTTTACATATATCATTTATTCTAAACTGTTCTGGATAATAGTATTGCGATATAACTAAAAGATTCATTATATACTTCTCCTTATGCTTTCATCATTTTCTACTACTATATAATCAAATTCCGGCATTAAATTTTGATTATATGTTTTATTTCCAAAAACTTTATTTATATAATTAACTTTTTTAGATAATAATTTGATTATCCAATTAAAAGCTTTTGTAAAATGAATTTTCTTTTTCTGTGTTTCAGCAAGTATTTCTATTATATGCTTGGTAGATAAATATTCTCTGTTTTGTGGATAAAAAACTCCAGAACATTGCAGTTCAATTATTTTGCTAAAGAATTCGCATAAATTATCTATGTATATCATACTTCGCTCATTTTTGATATCTGGGAAAATTGGACTAATTTTAGCTATTTTTTTTAATTTTGGAAAATTTCCCTTGCATCCTGGCCCATATACCATTGGAGTTCTTATAATTACTGTTTTAAATTCGCTATCATTTAATTTTTGTATACATAAGTCTGCTTCTAGCTTGCTTCTTCCATAGCAATCAATTGGGTTTGCCTTTGTTGCTTCTGTTATATTCTTTTCTTCTCCTATTTTTCCATCTTTTCCATAAATAATCATACTGCTCATGAAAACAAACTGCTTTACTCCTTCTTTTTTAGCTTTTTCAGCAGTTTGAATTGCTAAATCCCTATTAACTTTTAAATATAGTTCTTCCATTTTAGGGTCTGCAGATACATGTGCAATTCCAGCAACGTGTATAATAGAATCGTATTTTGAAAAATCAAATTCTTTCCAATTTTCATTTTGCATTTCTAGTTCATCTACAATATGTCCTTTTCTTTCCAGCCACTTTTTTGCATTTTTTCCTATAAAGCTTCCCTTTCCTGTTATTAAAATCTTTTTCATTATTTATTTTTTTCCTCTTTCTTTCCTTCAACTACTCCATCATGTTTAAATACTTTTACTATTGTTTCGAAAAATATTTTCAAGTCAAATAAAAATGACATTTTTTGAACATATTCTCCATCTAGTTTTGCTTTCACTGGTATTTCTAGTTCATCTCTTCCGATTCACTTGTGCCCAGCCTGTAAGACCTGGCTTTATGCTGTTTGCATCGTATTTGTCTCTTTCTGCTATTAAGTCATCTTGATTCCACAAAGCCGGTCTTGGGCCTATTATGCTCATTTCTCCTTTTAGTATGTTTATTATTTGTGGCAATTCATCAATGCTAGTTTTTCTCATAATTTTTCCAAATTTTGTTATATAGCTTTCTGCATTATTTAATAAATGTGTTGGTGTATCTTTTGGGGTATCTGTTCTCATTGTTCTAAATTTGTATATTTTAAAGTGCTTTTTGTTTTTTCCTATTCTTTCTTGTTTGAAGAAAATTGGTCCTTTGCTTTCTAGTTTTATGATTATAGCAAAAATCAAGAAAAAAGGAAAAAGTATTATTAAGGCTATAGCACTTAGGATAAAATCAATTATTTGTTTAATGACTATATATATTTTCTTTCTCATTACTTTTTCCCTTCTATATTTCTTCTGGTTTTTTGTCTTTTCCTTTAAATATATTTTTTATACTTTTTTCAATTTCTTTTCTTGCATTTTTAACTTCTTTGTTCATTTCTTCTGGATGATGATATGTTGGTACTACTTCTCTCATTGTATCATCCATTTCTTGTAGTGGTGTATTTTCATTTTTAATTATATTTCTTAATTTATCTAGCTTTTGTTCTAGTTCTTCAAATGTTAGGTCTGATAATTCTCCTATAAAAATCTTATCATGTGCTGTTTTTTGTAATCCTTCTTCTTTCATTAGGAGCTCTTCATATAGTTTTTCACCTGGTCTTAAACCTGTTATTTTTATTGGAATATCTACATTTGGTTCTAATCCTGATAGTTTTATTAGTGATACTGCTAAGTCATATATTTTTACTGGTTCTCCCATGTCTAAAACAAATATTTCTCCACCATCTGCATAGCTCATTGCTTGTAGAACTAGTCCTACAGCTTCTGGTATTGTCATGAAGAATCTTGTTATTTCTTTGTGTGTTACTGTTACTGGTCCTCCTGTTGCTATTTGTTTTTTAAATAGTGGGACAACTGAACCATTACTTCCAAGAACATTTCCAAACCTTACTGCTGCATATTCTGTTTTGCTTGATTTGTTTTTAGCTTGTACTATCATTTCGCATAATCTTTTTGATGCTCCCATTATATTAGTTGGGTTTACTGCTTTATCTGTTGAAATTAGTATCATTCTTTTTGCTTCATATTTATCTGCGCAATTTGCTACATTGTATGTTCCAAATACATTGTTTTTTATTGCTTCTAATGGGCTTATTTGCATTAGTGGAACATGTTTGTGTGCTGCTGCATGGAATACTAGGTATGGTCTGTATTCATCAAATATTTTTTCTAGCCTTGCTTTATCTCTTACACTTCCTACTAAAGGAATTATTTCTATTGCTTTATCAAAGTGTTTTTGTCTTAATTCCATTTCAATATTGTATAAATTGTTTTCATAGATATCAAATATTATTAATCTTTTAGGTTCATATTTAACTATTTGTCTACATAGTTCTGATCCTATTGAACCTCCTCCACCTGTTACAAGAATTGTTTTGTCTTTTATTAATTTTGCTATTTTATCATTGTTTAATACTATTGGTTCACGACCTAAAATATCATCTATTTCAACATCTCTTAAATTTTGCATTAGATTTTTATTTTTTATTATTTCAGCTGTGCTTGGTAGTATTCTTAGTTTTTTCCCTGTTTCTTGGCATATTTTTATTATTTCCTTTTTGTCGTTTGCTGATATGTTTGTTATTGAGAAAAAGATTGTATCGACATCATATTCTTTGCAAACTTCTTCAATTGCATATCTATTTCCAATAATAGTTATTCCTGATATTTTGTAGCCTATTTTGTTTTGATTATCATCTATTAATCCTACTATATTGTATTTTCCTCTGATTGATGATGTTTTTAATGCTTTTATTATCTCTCTTGAGGCTTCTCCTGCACCTATTATTAATAGGTTTTTCCTGTCTGCATCATCTTCTTTTTTCTCTATTGGTGTTGTTAATATGAATCTAATTAATACTCTATAGGTAACCATTCCTACTGCAATTAAAATGTTTGCCAATATTATTTGTTTAAAATTTACCATGGATAGTTTGAACATATATGTCATAAAAAATATTATTAGTCCTGAAAGTCCTGACAAAACTATATATTGAATATAATCTTTCCCATTTTCATACCTTGTAATACTTCTATATACACCAAATATATTTAAAATAACTTCATATACTAATACTGATGTTATTATTGAATTCGTAATTATTGTGCTATGCTCTGGAGATAGCAAATATTCTGTGTTTTCTAGCAAAAATGCTGTTAGCATATATGCTAAACAAATTACTAATATATCAGTTATGAATAAAACAATCGCTCTATATTTTCTTAGTGATTTCATCTTTATCCCCCATTTACAATGCTCGACTTTTTTTGCAAAATTTCTTTTATATAATATCACTACCCGTAAGTAAAATCAATACTTTTTATGTATTTTTCTCTTTTTTTGAGCAAAGGGCGATTCGCATATGCGAATCGCCCTGTATGCCCTGTTTCCCTAGACTTTTCTGTTTGCGATTTCTATTGCCTTCGCAACCATCGAACCGCATTTTTGTGCTGATACATTGCTCCAGTTTCCATCTTTTTTTACTGTTTCATATACTCCTAATTCTTTTGCTATTTCTTCTTTTAGATTTTCAGACATTAAGTTTTTGTTTCCTGACATCTTTAAATCCTCCTTTATTTAAGAAAAATGAATAGTCATCTTTCTTAAACTTATTATGTCCTATTTTCTTGTTTTTTTACCTGGTATTTTTTACTGTGTTAGAATTCCATTTGGCGTATCTATTATTACTAATATATTTTCTTCTTTTCCTGTATCGCTATTTACATATACTAAAAAATCAGTATCATCAACTTTACCTTTAAATTCATAGCAGTATATTTCTGTTTTCCATTCAGTTGGAATTATTGCTAAGCCTTCGCTCATTATTTCTAAATTTTTGTTTAGAGAAGCTTTTGCCTGTGATTTTGATATTTTTGGACTTTTTATGTCTCTTTCAGTATGATTGTTCAAATATCCTGTTGTTTCCATTCCTAAAACTTCACCATCATCTAGTGCTATTTTTAATTTTATTAAATCTGAATAGATTGTTACATTATCTTGAGTATAAGCATAGTTTATTGTTACGCTTCCTGACTGTTTTAAGTAGTATGTTGGTTTCATATCTGTTATTCCAAGATTATTTAGGAAATTTTTTCCTATTTCATTTGCTTCTTCTATTTCTATTTTTTCTTCAGAAATTTCTCTGTTATAATTTGCAACAACTATATGTCCACCTTTTTTAGAAACAGATATTGTAAGAGGATTATTGGAATCTGCATTTTTTATTGTTATTGTAAAATCATATACAACTATATTTCCATTTCCAATTAGTCCATTTGATTTTACTTCCTGAACTTTGTCTTGGCCTATAAAGCTTATTGCTTTTTCTTTTGCCTGTTCTTCTGTTACATCTTCCCCTATCAATCCTTTTTTCTCACTGCTTTCCATGTGTTCTGAGTATGCTCCATCATAAATTAGTCCTTCATATTCCCCAAAGTTTTCATCAATATTGCTAAAGCTAGTTGCAGATAAGTTGTCTACTTGCTGCGCAAAGGTTGTATCAACATCTTTCGTGAGCTCTTTCCAACTTATTTTTCCATTTCCCATATCTTCTATTAATTGTTCTAATGTATTTTGTAAATTCTGTGAATATTGATGTAATTTTTTTAGGTTATCTAGTTCTTCTTGAGATAAATCCTCTCCATTTATTGTTTTTTTTGCTAAGGAGTGACTGTAATCGCTTACTTGATTTAAAAACCTTGCAGTGTTGGAAAGCTCATTTGTTGAAATTGGTAGCTGTGCCAAATACACCTGTGCTAAATTTGCTTCTCTCCATATGTGCATTAATGTTTCTGATGCTTGTTCTGATGAACCTGTAATTGTAGATTTTGCCAAATAATTTTCAGTATCATTTATATAGTCTACAAGCTCATAAAGTGCTAGGTTATAGTTGTTTTCTGAAGCAATAGCATATTTACTTTTTTGTTTATAATATAGTATTCCCATTATTATTAAGGCAACTAATAATATTATTGCTATTCCATACATATAGTTTTTTCTCATTGTTTTTAAAATATTTTCTTTCATAATTCCTCCCTATTTGCAAAAATGATGCTTTCCAATTGTTTTTACTATGGTTTTTGACCATATCCATTTATTTGTTGCTGTATTTGGATTAAAATAATATACACATCCATTTGTTGGGTCCCAGCCATTCATGGCATCTCTTGCAGCTTTATATACTGTTGAATCTTCTGAAATTGGATGGTTAATTTGTCCATCTGATACGGCTGTAAATGCTCCTGGCTCATATATAACACCTGCAATCGTATTTGGAAAATCTGGGTGTTTTACTCGGTTTAGTATTACAGCCCCAACAGCAACTTGTCCTTCGTAATTTTCACCTCTTGCTTCTCCATTTATTGCTCTTGCTAGAAGCTGTATGTCTGAGGTTTGTCCTCCTGATGCTGCATTTTCATTATTTGGAATTGTGAAGATTGTTAATAGAATTATGGCTATCAACATTCCAATTGCTATTATAATTTTTTTCATAAAATTCCCCTTTTTATTGTTTAGTTTTATTTTTGCCTAATTTTATTAAATTATTCTTTTTTTTGCTAATTTTGTGGTATAATATTTGTGGTGAAGTTTATGAATAGAATTTTAATTTTTTATGGTTCTTATGGCGGAGGGCATCTTTCTGCTTCAAGAAGTATTAGAGATTATATACAAAGCAATTATCCTGATTCTGAAATTATGATGGTTGATTGCATCGAATATATCAATAAATTATTTAACAAAGTAACTACAAAAGCTTATGTTGATTTTTCGAAAAATGCTAGATGGATTTGGAAGCAACTGTATTACGGTTCTGAAAGTGGTGGTTTGGCAAGGATTAGTAATTCCATTAATAGAATAATGGCAATTAAGCTTGATAAGCTTATTCAAGAATTTTGCCCTACACTAATTATCTCAACACATCCTTTTAGTAGCCAGATGTGTGCCATTTTAAAGCAAAAGGGCAAAGTAAACTGCACACTTGCAACAGTTATGACAGATTATGCCCCACATAACCAATGGCTTGTGGCTCATGAATTTGTTGATTATTACTTTGTCGCACATGAAGGGATGAAAGAACAATTAATCCAAAGAGGAGTTGAACCAAATAAAATTTATGCAACTGGAATTCCACTTTCAAATAGATTTTTACTAAATTATGATAAGCCAAAAATTTTACAGGAATATAATTTAAGTCCAGATAAAAAAACAATTCTCTTTTTCTGCGGTGGTGAGTACGGTTTTGGAAAAGACAAAACATTCAATAGATTAAAAGCTATTATAGATACTTTTCCTAATTTACAAGTAATTGCGATTGCAGGAAGAAATGAAAAAATGAAAGAAAGATTTGATGCTCTAGTTGAAGAAACAAATTCACGAAATACAGTTAAGATTTTATCTTACACAAACCAAGTGCCAGAACTTATGAGTGTTTCTGATTTGGTAATTACAAAACCCGGAGGGCTTACAACAACTGAAAGTCTTGCTTCTGGTTTGCCACTTATTATAATTGACCCACTTCCTGGACAAGAAGAAGAAAATGCTGATTTTATTGAAAAGAGTGGTGCAGGAATATGGATAAAAGAAAATGATGATATTCAAAATATTTTATTTGATGTTCTTGGAAATACCTATAAATTGCAAGACATGAAAATTAGAGCAAGGCTAATTGCGAAAAAAAATTCAACTAAAGACATTTGCGAAAAATTATTGGGATAACATAAAAACTCATCTCATATATTTATAAGAGGTGAGTTTTTATCATTATAATTCTCTTCTTCCTTCTAAAGCTTTACTTAATGTAACTTCATCTGTATATTCTAGGTCTCCCCCAACAGGGATTCCATGTGCAATTCTTGTTACTTTTATTCCTATTGGTTTTATTAGTTTTGATAAATATATAGCTGTTGCTTCTCCTTCTACTCTTGGATTTGTTGCAATTATGATTTCTTTTACATCTGTATCTTTCAATCTTTCGAGTAATTCTTTTATTTTAATATCCTCTGGTCCAATTCCATTCATTGGAGATATTGAACCATGCAAAACATGGTAAACTCCTTTAAATTCATGTGTTTTTTCCATTGCAACTACATCTTTTACATCTTCTACTACACAAATTGTACTTTGATCCCTTTTAGGACTTGCACATATTGGGCAAGGGTCTGTATCTGTAATGTTAAAACATTTTGAACAGTATTTTAAATTCTTTTTTGCTTCTATTATTGAATTTATAAATTCATCTGTTGCTTCTTTGCTTTGATTTAACATATAAAAAGCTAATCTTGTTGCTGTTTTATGCCCTATACTTGGTAATTTCTCAAAGCTTTCAATTAATCTTTCAATTGTTGGTGAATAGTATGACACTTTGTCCTCCTACATTAAACCTGGTATATTGTATTTACCAAACCCTGCTGATTGTGCACTATCTACTTTTCTCATTGCATCATTTACACATGTTATGATTAAATCTTGTAGCATTTCAACATCATCTGGGTCAACAACATCTTTATTTAGTTTTAATTCTAAAATTTGTTTTGAGCCTGAAACTTTAACGCTTACAGCTCCTCCACCTGCTGTTGATTCAAATTCCTTTGCTTGTAATTCTTCTTGAGTCTTTTCCATATCTGCTTGCATTTTTTTAGCTTCTTTCATTAATTGATTGATGTTCATTCCACCAAATCCTCCCATGCCTGGGAATCCACCTCTTTTTGACATTTCAAATCATCCTTTCTTTACTCATCTATTACATTGAATGGTAGGTCTAAATCTTCTGCTAGCCCCTCTATTCCTTGTTTTTTCGTTTGTTCTTGTTTTTCTAGTTTATCTAATATTCTAACTTGCATATCTGCACCTTGTTCCATTGAAACAATCTTTTCAAGAAAAATTTTATTTTCATGTTCTTCTAATACTTTTTTTGCAAAATCTGTAACTTTTCCCGGAAATTCTATCCCTACAATCAAATCATTTACCAAAACTCCTTTTGTTCCAAGTAAGTTTGCATATATAGTCATTTTACCACTTTGTCTAACTTTATCCAGTACATTTTGCCAATATGGTACATACTTGCCTGGATTCTTTGGAGTTTCTGTAGTTCTTACTTGTTGTGGTTTTGCAGGTTCTACCGTTGTTTTTGCAGGTTTCTCATTTGAAATTAATTTTCCAGCCTGTTTTGGCATAGAATGTACTTGTACTGGCGCAATATAAGTTTCCTCTATTTCCATGCAAGCTTTAATAATCCCTGTTTGAAAAATTATATTTTTCTGTGTTGATATTTTCATACTATTTGCAAGTTCTGATAATTCATATATTAACTTCAATAATCTTTCCTTTGTAACTTCATTTGCAAGATTTGTTATAAATTCAATATCTTCCTTGCTATATAGCTCTAGCTTTTTAGTTGTTTTATATATTAATGTGTCTTTAATAAACTTAATAACCTCCCATAAGAAATTATCCAAGTCTTTTCCTTCGCTAATTATTGTATCTGTCATGGAAATTGCATTTTCCGGATCTTTTTGAATTATACTTTGTGTTAATCCTTTTATATATGTTAATTTGGGCATTCCAACTAAGTCGCGAATCATATCTTCATTAATAACACCTTCTGTGTCTTGACTACACCTTTCAAGTATGCTTATTCCATCTCTTAACGCTCCTTCAGCAAGAATTGCTATCATTTTAAGCGCATCATCTGTGATTTCTATATTACTTTCTTTGCAAATTATTTTTAATCTTTTTATAATATTATCAACTGTTATTCTTTTAAAATCAAATCTTTGGCATCTTGAAAGTATTGTTGCTGGTAGCTTTTGTGGTTCTGTTGTTGCTAAAATGAATTTTACATGTTCTGGTGGTTCTTCCAGAGTTTTTAAAAGTGCATTAAATGCTCCTGTTGATAACATGTGAACCTCATCTATAATATATACTCTATATTTTGCAACAGTTGGCAAAAAATTTACTTCATCACGAATAGCTCTTACATCTTCAACACTATTATTTGATGCAGCATCCATTTCAACTACATCTGTTAGTGAACCATCTAAAATAGCCTTGCAAATTTCACACTCATTGCATGGTTCTCCATCTTCCTTAGGATGTAAGCAGTTAATAGCCCTAGCCATAATTTTAGCAGCAGATGTTTTACCAGTACCTCTACCACCACTAAAAAGATAAGCATGCCCAACTCTATTTGCTACAATTTGATTTTTCAAAGTTTTTGTAATATGCTCTTGACCAACCATTTCGTTAAAACTAATTGGTCTAAACTTTCTATATAAAGCAGTATATGCCATTACTAAAATCCTCCTATTACTACAAATTGACCTCTCTATGGAAAGCAACTCACATAAATATTACCATTTATCGCTGCTTCCTTCCGGACCTGACGAGGTTCATAGCTCTTTATTGAATTACTTTCCATACAGAGGTCAACTTCATAACCAATATTATATAATGTGTTTTTAAATTTGGCAAGAGGTTTTTTAGAATTTTTTATATTCTTTTGAAAATTGTTTTCAAATCAGTTTGTTCTAATGTTTCAATTCCGTTTTCTATAATATTTCCTGTTGGTAAATCTAATGTTATCTTTGTTTTTAGCTTTACTCCGCTTTCTAGTTCTATGATTAAATCAAAGGCAATATTATAGTTTAGCTTTTCTTTTCCTATTTGCCTTAATAAAGTTCCATCAACTTTTATTGCTTCATTTTCATTATACTGTGTTTTTTTCAAATCTTTGAGAATAACTGAAAATTCAATGATTCCACCTTGATTTGAAATTGCTAGTTTCTCACCTTTCATATAGGTTTCCTGTGCCCCATAGTATTCAATACTGTCTTGAATTTTATATTGTTCAGTGTATTCGTATAATTTTGTTCCCATTGATGGTCTATATATTTCTATTGTTCCTGGTGTTTGCTTTTTATCTATTTGTATATTGTTAATTGTTACTTTTTTTATAATAGCTTCTTTTTTGTAATTAGGATTTTTTTCAATAGATATTTTTATATCATTTGTTTGGTAAATGTCTGCAGTATAAATTCCTTCCTCCAAATTCAAATTTTGAGTTTTAGCTGTACTTACAACTACCATTTTAGGTATTTTAAATGGTGGTACACTTTCACCTTCAACTTGATATTTATACAAAATAAATGCTACAACAATCAATACAAGTACTGTTACTACAGCAAAAATATATGCACCAATATTCAATTTTTTCCACTGGTTTATTATCATTTTATCCCTCCACTTTTTCTTAAGTCCTTGAAAAAGTTCTTTAAGATTTCTTCAGATTTTTCTTGCATTATTCCATATTCTATATTTGTATCATATTCTTCTTTATATTTATTTATATCTATTTTTTCCTTTTTCTTAGGATCCAAAGTGCCTATATAAATATTTTTAATTCTTGAGGAAAGAATTGCTCCCATGCACATATCGCATGGTTCTAAGGTTACATATATATCACAATCTACAAGTCTCCAATTATTTAGCTTTTTATTTGCCTTCTGAATAGCCAAAATTTCCGCATGCGCAGTTGCAGTTTGTTTGGTTTCTTTTAAATTGTGTGCCCTTGAAATAATTTTGCCGTTTTTAACAATCACAGCTCCAACAGGAATTTCTTGCTTATCATAAGCTTTTTTGGCTTCTATTAGAGCTTCTTTCATGAATTTTTGTTCCATATTATCACCTTTGTTCAAAAACAAAAATGGTGCACTTAGCTGGATTCGAACCAGCGGCCTCTCCCTTAGGAGGGGAGCGCTCTATCCACCTGAGCTATAAATGCATGTACCTTTTATATTTTATATCAACTTTTTAAAAATTTCAATAACCAGAGTTTGAAAACTCTTGCTCTGGTTATATATTTTCATTTTCATCAACTTGTTTTTTTATTTTATTTGCTTTTCTTCTAATCCTAGACATTGCAGTATCTACAGATTTTGTTTTGCAATTTAGTTTGTTTGCAATTTCCTCATAAGTTCTGTTTTGTTCATAGTATTTCAATACATTTCTTTCATGTTCACTTAAATTGTCATTTATTGTTTTATTAATAAATTTAAAATACTCCTTTTTTGCAATTTCTTCTGAAGGATCTTCTATACAATGAGCATTTAAAATATCAACAATTTCCTTATCACTTTCATCGCCTTCATCAAAAATTTGTGCATTTATTGAAAATGCTGAATTAAGTGGAATATTTTTTTGCCTATTTGCTGTTTTTATTGCAGTAATTATCTGGCGTTCAATACACATATTAGCAAATGTTTTAAAGGAATTTTGCTTGTCATTACTAAAAGCCTTTGTTGCTTTATAAAGGCCAATTAATCCCTCTTGAACAATATCTCCTTTTTCTGCCCCAACAATAAAGAACTTGCTTGCCTTCATATTAACAAGCTCAGCATACTTATCCATTATATAATCCAAAGCCTGAGAATCCCCAGCTTTAATTTGCTCAATAACTACTTCATCTGTCATATCATTATAATTCTTAGCCAAATTGGTCTTAACTGTCATTTCTTTATCAGTAACCTCCTATAAACATAAACTTGAAAATTATTACTAATAAATTTCTATATTTTGCTACATAATAGCATTTTATCACAAGTTTGGTGGTTTAACAAGGGGTTTGGGGGAAGTTTAGAAATTATTTTTGGAATTATATTTTAAAAATTGAGCTTAGAATGCAGTAATATTTAAAATGCTCCTAAATATATTTGGCATTTGCTGAGCTAAAAATAAATAAGAGCAGGTTTTTATTAACCTACTCCATTCTCTATTATAGGAATAATAGATACGTGCAAAAATATTATAGCAAAGATTTTCCTATAAAGCAAGTAGCTTTTAATGAATATTATGAATATTTATTGGTTTTATTGACATCTTTGTTTTGATGTGCTATACTACTTATGGAAGTTGACTGCAAAGTAATATTTGTACTTGACTTCTTTTTTCATAACCTTTTTTCAAGCTATTTTTGTTTAGATAATTCAAGTGTTCTAATTATGGTGCATACGATTATAGTTCCATATTCTGATATGATATAATTTCAATATCTGGAGGAATTGCTAGACAGTTGTTATAGTTTCATATTATATTTTGATATGATATAATTGGGGCTTGGGAAACGCACCCACAACCACAGTTATAGTTCCATATTATATTTTGATATGATATAATAATGAAGAACGTAAATAACCAACAAATGCAGTTATAGTTCCATATTATATTTTGATATGATATAATAACAGCTATAAAAAACGGGGGTTATGCTACGTTATAGTTCCATATTATATTTTGATATGATATAATAAAGAAGTATAAATAAAATACCATTTTGTTGTTATAGTTCCATATTATATTTTGATATGATATAATATAGATGAAGCAATTCAACAAGCAGTAAGAGTTATAGTTCCATATTATATTTTGATATGATATAATGAAGTTTTTTTCTCTAATATAGTAAATATTGTTATAGTTCCATATTATATTTTGATATGATATAATTTAGATACATTGCCAGATACTTATTTTAATGTTATAGTTCCATATTATATTTTGATATGATATAATACTATGAAGCTATTGAAACTAAAGATGCGGTTATAGTTCCATATTATATTTTGATATGATATAATGTATATGCTACAACATAAGCAGGTTCTAATGTTATAGTTCCATATTATATTTTGATATGATATAATACACGTGAAATTGCAGGTTCAAGTGAAGGAGTTATAGTTCCATATTATATTTTGATATGATATAATATGTTAATTTCGCTCCACTCCTGTGCAGTTGTTATAGTTCCATATTATATTTTGATATGATATAATAGAAAAAATTATATTAAATAATTGAGTTATGTTATAGTTCCATATTATATTTTGATATGATATAATAATTATACTTAAACTGCATTATCCTATCAGGTTATAGTTCCATATTATATTTTGATATGATATAATTGATTCCAATAAAAGCCAGCAAATTCAAGCATTTGCTGGCTTTTATTTTTATTTTTTTGTTTTAAAATAAGCATAAATTCTCATATTGGACTGGTTTTTCATAAAAAGATTTTTTTCCTAGTAATATTTCAACATTATCATATTGTTTTTCTGTAATTACTAAAGTCCTTATTGACCCCTCATCAGGAACATTTGATCTCAATCTTTGTTTATGAAGTTCTACCATATCATTTCCATTGCAAACTCTTGCATATACTGAAAACTGTATCATGTAGAATCCATCTTTTATTAGAAAATTTCTAAATTGAGTTGCCTTTCTTCTTTCTTGTTTGGTTTTAACTGGTAAATCAAAAAACACTATTATTCTCATATATTTATGCATAACAATATTCTTGTATTCCTATTAGTTCTGGCAGAACTATAAGGTTTTCATTTTTATTCATACTTGTTGATAAACTTTTTATCATGTATTCTACTGCTCCTTGTACATTGAATTTTTTACCATCTATTAAAACCAAACAATTAACAATATTATATAATATTTGCTTATCTTGTGTTTCTAAATATTTTTTAGTTAAATCTATGTTACTTGCCACATATAAATCTACCCATGGTCTAAAGCACTCTATAATGTCATCAGCTAGATTAAAATTATTTAATTGGTTATGATGAAATATTCCCAAAGCTGGTTCAAACCCATACATTATTAATGTTCTGGCTATTATGCCTCTTACTATTGCATAGCCATAATTTAGTGCCGCATTTTCTATACAGTCAATTTTTCTATTCAATGGTTCATCAAATAGAAATCTAAAATAATATGCTGCAGCTCTCGCTTCAACATTATTGGTATCTCCTGAATTAACTCCAAGTACCATTTCCATCAAGATTTTGCTTTCGTGTTCTTTTCCTAACTCTAACAAGCATCTTGCCTGATTTTCGATTTTCCTTTTTACAATGTCCTGCCACATTCTTTTGTTTAAAGGTTTACTCATCTCAAACTGCATTTTAATATTTTTAAGCTGTCTTGAGTAATTATTAGTACCTATTAAAATTCCTGTTGGCAAATGTTTTTCATCGCATACATATAAAACTATATCATGCTCTATACACTTTTTTAACATATATGTTGTTACAGATGTTCTTTGTGATTCAATACATATACTATTAATATCCTCTAAAGGAATAGTGTATTCATTAGTATCTTTCATTACAACTAATTGTTCATTTTTTATCTTAAGTTTTACATCATTTTGAATATAAACATTTCTAAAAGCCATTGTAACGCTTAAAACAATTTATTTCAAGCTTCCTCCCTTCTTTAAATTACTGAAATCTTGTCTTTTTTCTGGTAGCTTTACTTCATGATAATTTCCTAAAACATCTACCTCATATTTTTTGAATTCTTGCAGTCTTTTAATTCCTAAACCTCTTCGTTCATATTCCCCGTTATGATTTATACATGCTATTGCAGCCGTTGAAATGTCTGCATTCACATAATATGCAAACAATTCATTTGTATCTAAACTCTCCTTATCCTGTTTGTTTATAGATGTTAGCTTTATCTTGTTTTTGCTTTTTACATAGAACAAATCTCGTGGATATAGGGAAAATATGAAATCTTTATCTTGCATTTCTTTCCATTCTGCATATGTTTTTGATGCAACACTTGCCTTGTTTGGCAATTTATTTTTAATAGTATCACTTACATAGATTGGAACAAAATAGTATCCTTCTCCTTCTACTTTAAATACATCTATTCTAATCATATCTCCATTAGCAGCTATAGCCTTACCATTATTTAACTCAACAGCAAGAGTAGTTTTATCTTCTAGTTTTACCTTTTTAACAAGTGGACCTGGTGTTCCATCTGATTTTGGTTTATAAAATGGTTTTTTAAATGCTTCCGTTCCATTTCCGCCAAACTTTCGCAATTGCTCCACTAGTGCATTATACAATAATTTATCATCTTGTTTTTGGCTCTCTGGGTATCTCTCAATTTCTCCATTTTTATCTAATTTTAATTTTGTAAGTTCTGTTTTCGTTAGTGTTTTTAGACCTTCATCACTTTTTCTAAGTCCTCGAATTGTGTCTAAGTGAGCTTGTCCTGTTATTTTTCTTCTTGGCATTCTTGAAATAAAAATTGGTTTTACATCATCATAATCATCATAAAATATTTTTTCTGTTAATAGACATTCTTCCATTCTTGCTTTAGTTTTGCATGTAGTTCTTATATCTAGCTCTTTCCTAAACTTCGGCCAAGGTTCTGGGAAATTGCTTCCATTCTCTGCTTCATATTGTTCTTTAGTTATTATTTCCCCAGTTTCTATGTCAATGTATTCACCTGAATTTTTCTCATATCTCCCATCAATATATTGATAATATTTTGTAATTCTTTGAATCATCCCTTGTGAAACTGTCGCAATTATTGCTGCATCAATTGCATGATGTTCATCCCCATTTTCTCTTATTTTATTTATTCCTAATCTCTTTCTTATATGACTAGTTATTTGCCCATTTACTGTAAAAACTTTTCTTTCAAAATTTTCATTATTCGAAAATTGAACATGATTTTTAATCAAATTATACATTAATCTACTTATATATTGTGTATCACATATATTTCTGTCTTTCCATTCGTTTGCATCTTCTCTCGTAAATTTTTGTTTTAATAACCTTTGTTTTTTTGAGTAATTCTTAATAATATTATTTACTCTTATTTCATATTCATCTAAGTCTCTTCCTTTTTCTTGCATGTATTGATATGGTATTCTATTGCCCTTCTGTCTATTTTCTGATGAAAGTACTAAAACTTTATTTTTATATGTATCATCAAAACACATGCTATATGGTATAATATGATCTACATCAACAGCTTCTGTAAATAAGTCTTCTATTGAAATACGTTTGCCTGAATAAACACATATTCCATCTTGTTCTTTCCATAATTTATATTTTACTATATCTTGTCCTGTTGGATTGCTCTTACCAAGTTTCAAAATGTCTTCTTTTGCTTTCTCATTGCTTTGCATATTATTTTCTTGATTTTTCTTTATATTTTGTCTATCTGCAAAATTTTTAGATAGTTCTCTTGCCAATTCAACATTTATAACATCAGGTTCCCCATATGTTCTTGTTATAGCATTCAATACCTTTATAGCTTGAGATACTGACCTTTTTACAACCGGATTTGATAATTCTTGTTCTAAATCTCTTAACGCAATTTTTTTCTTTTTTTCTGTATTAACTACTCCTCTAAAGTCTTCATACACTTCATTTACTGCTTTATCATAAGTGTAACCTTTTTCAAGATATGGTATTATTTTTTTCATTGCTTTTATTGATAAATTACCAACCTTTGAGAATGATAATTTAAGTATTTCATTTATTATATTCTCAGGCAAATTAAGTTGTGCTAGTTTTTCAATTCTCTTATTGTCATTTTTGTAAAGTGTAAGCACTGTACCTATTACATCTAATTCATCTGTACTTAACTTAAGAATATAGTTTTTTTCAGCTTTATCCATTGCTACTCTCATTTTATGGTAGCTTTCAAATTCCTTGAATTTTCTTTCTTTTTCGGCTTTTTTATTGATTTCATCACTAAAAACGTTTGTTGCTTTGTAATGTATCATGTTGAATCTTTCATTACCTTCTAAATTTAATGCTGTACGCAATGAAGCATATGTTAAAGTTACTTTAGCTTTTGCTAAATTTATGATTATATTTCTCTCATCTTCGGTTAAAGGTCTTTTAAGCACTTCTTTTTTTCCTGTTTCATTGATAATATGCTTTTCAATTTTTATATGATTTATATCTTGTAATAATTTAAAATATTCAAATGTATATGTAGCCTTTGCAGCCCTATTTTCTTCCTTTTCAAAAGTGCATTTTCCTAACATTTTTTCTATCTGATTTCCTGCATAAATACTTGGTTGACCTGGTCCATCATCAAAATTTCTTTGTGATGTAAATATATTTATATACTCATCAATGAAATCAGAAGTTATATTTACATTCAATTCCTTCTGTTTATTTAATATTTGCTTAGTTTCATCTAATAGTAATTTTCTAAGTGGAGTATTTTTATAATCATCTGTGGTATTACGTACTTTTAAAAGAACTCTTCCATCTGGCATTTGCATTTTGAATTTTTCATCTTTTAAATACATTTCTCCAACAGTCCTATATCCCTTTTCTTTCATTAATAATTCATTTTCCTTAGTTGCCGTTAAAAGTTTGCCCATCTCTTTATCATTTGTTTCCTCTGACTTACTATTTGATTTGTAACCTCTTCTTTTTACGAAACTTATCAATATTCGCGAAAGTTCACTATTAGTAAGTTTTTCATCAAGTCCTTTCACTCTTAATTCATATGGATTAAATTGAAATTTATATGTTGCATACATATTTTCTATTTCTTTTGTTGTCATGATATTATATTTTTCCAAAAGATTTTTTGTTCTTTTTATTCTATGGTTTCTTCTCCTTAATCTCCTTCTAGTTTCTCTAGTCTCTCTTCTATTCAATGCAAGTGAAGATCCATCTTTTGGGTTTTCTGCAGAATCAAATATTCTTGCTCCCAATTTAACTATTCTTTTTGGTTTTCCCGTATAATCATCTTCCAAAACAGCCCATCCCACAGATGCAATACCTAAATCCAACCCTATCCTATAATTCATTATTACCTCCCATATATGAAGATAGCTGTTCATTAGTGAACAGCTAGAGCTTTACGACTCATAGGTCTTATTATAGTAACCTATTCTACTTTGATATGATATAATAAATTGTACGTTCCATATACAATTTACTATTTTATAATATCATACTTTTTTCCATCTGTCAACTTTTGGTAAAATTTTACCTCACGTCTTCTATCTTTATCCCCCTCAACTTTCTAACCCAATAACTCATCACATCTCTATTATATTTCCTCATAAAAAAACACCTCTTACAATAATATGCTTTATTATTGTAAAAGGCTTTATTTTTAAATATTTTCATAATGTGTCCAAAGGCTAAGTATTTTGATTGTTTTTTCTTCTTCTAGTATTTGATAAACTAATCTATGCTGTACATTTATTCTTCTTGAATATGCACCTTCTAAATCTCCTACTAGTTTTTCATAAGGTGGTGGGTTTTGAAATGGATTTTGTTTAATTATTTCAATTAATTTTTGAACTTTGCTTTCTAGTTTTATTGCTTTTATTTTAGGAATGTCTTTCAGTACTTTCTTTCTGTACACGATTCTATACACTACCATTTCACCTCTTTTTCATCGACACATTCATCAATTGGCTCTTTTAGTCCTTTTATTATATCTTCTTTTAATCCTGGTATTGATGAAATATATAAAGTTTCCATTATGTTATTATAATCCTCCTCTGATAGTACAATAGCATTTCCATTTTTTGTAGAAATGTTTATTGGTTCATTATATTTTATTGTTTGGTCTAATAATTCATATATATCTTTTCTAAAATTTGTAACATTTACATTAGTCATCGCAAAGCACCTCCTGTATTTATATTATAGCGTACGTTTTAGCGTATGTCAATATATGTGTTTATTTTTTACAAATTAGATTGATATTATGCACTTTAATACAATGAGCATATACATCATCTCCTATTATTGAAATGTTTTTTGGATTTTAATTCTAGGAAGATTTCCTAAAATTTTATAGATTGAATACTGGTATTATACACTCATTTTGATTGTTTGTAAATAAATTTTTCGTTTTTTAAAAAACACCTCTTACAATAATATGCTTTATTATTGTAAAAGGCTTTATTTTATTTATACTTCTTTATCTCAACTATTCTTTTTCCCTTTCTGTTCTCTCCTAAATCAGCTCCTACTATGAACTTTCCCGTTCCTCGTATTATCAATACATCCCCTATATTTACTATTTTTGATTGCTTTGTTTCAATCTTACAATTTATTGAAACCTTCTCGCTTTCAATGAGCTTTGCTGTTTCGTTTCTTGAAAGTTTTGTTATTTCTGATACTATGTTGTCTATCCTCATTGAGTTTGATGTTATTTTAAATATATCAAAGTCTGGTTCTTTTACTTCTATGTTGTCTATGTCTATTATTGATATTTTAGATTTTTTAAATTTTGTTGTTGTAATTAAGCTATTTTTTATGTACTCTGCATTTTCTGCTAGAATTATTATGTATGCTTTATCTTCATACACTAAAATATCTCCCATTCGTTCTCTTATTATTCCAAATTGCATTACTGTGCCTAAATAATCTCTATGTTGATATTTGCCTTTTTGCTCATTTGGTAGGATTATTTCAATTGCTTTTATAATATTCTTAATATTAGATATTGCTATTTCTTTTGTTAATTTTTCTGGATACATTAAGAGTATTTTACTTTCTGCCTCTTCGTATCCTCCTGTAAATATATAGTTCTTAAATTTTTGCCTTTCTAATTCTTTTTGAATGATGTTTTTTTCATTTAGGTTTAAAAAGTCTGTATATGTAATTTTATTTCTTGTTTTACAAAACTGTAATTTATCGTTTAGCTTTGCTATTATTAGTTTTTCTTCTCGATTTGTTTCCATTATTGCTCCTTCTCTATCTTCTATTATACATATTTATTAGCACTTTATCAACATTTTACTTACTTTAAATTTTATGATAAAATAGTTGCAAATTATATAAGGAGGGATTTTTTTGATTAAACCTGAAAGATTAAAAAGAGGCGATAAAATCGCTGTTGTGAGCCTTTCTTGGGGTGGACTTGGTGAAAAGGAGATTATTCATAAATATTATCTTGCAAAAGATAGGCTTAAAAATATGTTTGGCTTGGAGCTTGTGCCAACTGAGCATGCTTTGAAGGGTTCTAAATTTACATACGAGCACCCTGAACTTAGGGCTAAAGATTGGATGGATGCTTTTAAAGACCCAAGTATTAAAGCTATTTTTTCTGCTATTGGTGGAGATGATACTATTCGTTTGCTTCCATATATTGATTATGATGTTATCAAGAATAATCCTAAAATTTTTTCTGGATTTTCAGATACTACTGCAAATCATTTTATGATGTATAAAGCTGGTGTTACTTCATTTTACGGACCTTGCATTTTATCTGACTTTGCACAATATGGTTCTATGTTTGATTATACTGTTGATGCTATTAATAACATATTTTTTGATGCTAACCCTCATTTTGAGATTAAGAAGTGTGATTATTTTACAAATGAACATTTTGAATGGTGTGAAGAAAATATAAATAAAGAGAAGAAAAGAATTCCTGATTCAAAAGGCTATGAAGTGTTGCAAGGCACTGGCAAAGTTTCTGGTAAACTTTTGGGTGGATGTATTGAACTTTTGGATATGATTAATGGTACCGAGATTTGGCCATCTTTAGATGAATGGAGAAATAAAATTTTATTTATTGAAACTAGTGAAGAAACTCTTAGTCCTCAAAATGTTAAATATATTTTAAGAACCTTGCAAGCTCAAGGAATTATAAATGTTATTAATGGTATTATTGTTGGCAAACCTAGAGGTGAAACTTATTATGAGGAATATAAGGATGTTTTAAAAACTGTTGTTGGTATAGAAGCTAAAAGACCTGATTTGCCTATTATTTATAATGTAAATTTTGGCCATAATGAGCCTATTGGAATTATTCCTTATGGAGTTGAATGTGAATTAGATTGTGATAATAAGAAGATCACATTACTTGAAAGTGGAGTTTTATAAACTCCACTTAAACTATATATTTGATCTCGTTATTTGGAAAATACTGTTTCATTTTCTCCAAGAAAAATCTTGTGCCTTCTTCTCTTATTTGTGGCTTATACATATATTTTCCTTTGCCTCTTCCTGTCATTTTTGTTTCATCAAAAAGATTTATTGCGTTTGGAAATGCCTCTTTGTTTATTATTTTATGAACATAGCTGTAGGTCATAAAAATCAATTCAAAAAAAGCACTTTTCTTGACAGCTGTACTTAATTTTTCTTTTAAAAAGATTAATAAGTTTTCATATTCTTCTTTCCAGTTATCTACAAAAATTATTGGTGCAATAAGAATTCCTACTTTGTAACCCGCTTCTTGTAGCTTGTTTATTGCTTTTACTCTGTTTTCTAAATTTGATGTTCCAAATTCTACCTTTCGAATTATATTCTCTGGGTTGACACTCATTCTTACAATTACTCTGCCTTTATGATCTAAATTTAAAATAGGGTCTACCATATCAAACTTTGTTGGAAATGTTAAATATCCTCTATTGTTATTGGCAAAATTGGGAATTGTCCATTCTAAATTGTTTGTTATTGTGTTTTCTAAAATCAAGTCACTATTGCTTCCTATCTCAAAAGTTAGCTCTTTTTCACTTTGATTTGATGTTTTAATTATCTTGTTTAGCATTTCTTCTCTATTTACAAAAAGCCTCAAATATGAGCATTTATTGTAATTGCATACTAAATAGCAGTACATACACATTGCTGTGCAACCAGATGAAGTATATGGCACAAGGAAATCGGAAGTTTTGTGATTTGGAACGAATTTATGCGTTTTTCTAATTCCAATTATTAAGTCTTTCTTCATATCTGTAAAATCACAATTTCCTCTACACCTCATTTCTGGTATGTTGTTGTGGTTCTCAATTATCATTTTGGGAACATCTTTATATTTTTCTAAAAGCTCTTGTCCAAGTTTATAGTTTGTTATATTTTCTTCATACAAAATCTCTTTTGGCATAAACATTTTGCTTTCACCCCAAGAATATTTTGATAGGTTTTTGATTAAATTATACAGAATAAAAGCATTTTTTTACTTGACATTTTGTATAATTCTATGTTACAATTTTCCCATTACTAATAAAAGAGGTGTTACAAATAGATTCAAAAATTGTTCTAAAAAATTTTTTTGGTTATGATAGTTTTAGAACTGGGCAAGAGGAAATTGTAAATCAAATTTTGATGGGCAAGGATGTTTTAGGGATTATGCCTACTGGTGCTGGTAAGTCAATTTGTTATCAGGTACCTGCTTTAATGCTTCCTGGTGTAACTATTGTAATTTCTCCACTTATTTCTCTTATGAAAGATCAAGTTGATTCTTTAAATGCTATGGGAATTCCAGCAACATTTATTAATAGTACTCTTTCTGCTTCTGAGTATGCGGGAGCTGTTCAAAACATTTTGTATGATGTATATAAAATTATTTACATTGCCCCTGAAAGGCTTAATTCTTCATCATTTATTGATATTTTAAAATCAATAAATATTTCCATGATTACAGTTGATGAAGCTCATTGTATTTCACAATGGGGACATGATTTTAGGCCAACATATAGGGAAATTGCAAATGTTATATCTACTTTAAAGAAAAGGCCTATTGTTTCAGCTTTTACTGCAACTGCAACAGATATTGTTCGTGATGATATTATTAATCTTCTTAAACTTCAAAAGCCTTATGTTCTAACAACTGGGTTTGATAGGGCTAATTTAACTTTTTCTGTTGAATATCCAATTAGCAAAAGAAAATTCATTACTGATTTTGTTAAGAAAAATAGAGATGTTTCTGGAATTATTTACTGTCTTACTAGGAAAACTGTTATCGCTTTATATGATGAGCTTTCTGCTTCAGGATATAAAGTTTCAAAATATCATGGAGGAATGACTGAGAAGGAAAGAACTCAAAATCAAGAAGACTTTGTTTATGATAGAACATCTATAATGGTTGCTACTAATGCTTTTGGAATGGGTATTGATAAATCTAATATTAGATATGTTATCCATTACAATATGCCAAAAGACCTAGAAAGTTACTATCAAGAAGCAGGTCGTGCTGGGCGTGATGGGGATAATTCTAGGTGTATTTTGTTATTCAGTAGAGCTGATATTATAACTAATAAATTTCTAATTGAGCAGACTGAGCATAAGTCTGATACTAGTGTGGAATATAAAAAATTAAATGATATTATTGATTATTGCAATACAGATATGTGCCTTAGAAAGTATATTTTAGAGTACTTTGGTGAACTGCCTTTATTTGATAATTGCCATAATTGTGGCAACTGTTTATCAGAAGTTGAAAAGGCTGATATTACTGTTGATGCAATGAAAATATTATCTTGCATCAAGAGATTGAAAGAGAAATATGGTTCTGGAGTTGTAACAGATGTTTTAAAGGGTTCTAATACCTATAAAAATCAAATGCTTGGGTTTGATAAATTATCAACTTTTGGAATTATGAGTGAATATTCAAAAAATACAATAAAAGATTTAATATATTTTCTAATTACAGAAGGTTATATAGAAACCTTTGGCGATAAGTATCCTGTACTTAGGCTTACACCTAGTGCTTCAAAAGTCTTGTTTGAAGGCGAAAAGGTTACAATTAAAAGAAAAATTGAGAAGTCTATTGAAGTTCAAATTGATGAAGTTTATGACGCTAAACTTTTTGAGATTTTAAAAGCTTTAAGAAAAAGAATATCAGAAGAAACACATGTACCACCATTTATAGTGTTTTCAGATACATCTTTAAAACAAATGGCAACATATTTTCCAACTTCAGAAGAACAAATGCTGAAAATAAGTGGTGTTGGATATTCTAAGTTTGATAAATATGGCAATAGATTTTTAGAAACAATCAGACCTTATGTTTCTGAAAACAATATAACTCCAAAAGAAATTCCTATAGAAACTCCAAAGAAAAAATCTTCTGTAGAATCTTCACCTAAAGTAAACACTGCAGAAATTTCTTACAATCTATTCAAACAAGGCAAATCTATTAAAGAAATTGCAGAAGAGCGTGGTTTTGTTACAACAACCATTGAAACTCATTTACTAAAATACTTTGAAAATGGTGAAAATATAGATTTATCTAAATACATACATTCAAATTATGAGCAAGATATTTACAATGCAATTGATACCTACGGAGCAGAAAAACTTCGAGTGTTAAAAGATGCTTTGCCTGAGGGTGTAAGCTATTTCGATATCAAATATTTCTTAATAAAATATAAGCAAAAAAATGCAGTCTAGGCTGCATTTTTTTACACTCTTTTTATTCTAAATGTAGGTATTCCTGTTGAATATGGTGCTATATCATAGTGTTGGTAATAAATATATACTGCATCTTTGGTTAGATAAAAACTATTTGGGTTAAATGTACTTATAACAAGCTGGCAGCTGTCTTCAAAAAATACTCGTGGATTTGCTGCAATTTGTCTGTTTATTTCTTTGAATATGTCTACCATAAAATATGGATTATTCTTAAATACATCTTCTAGTTTAATCATTTTACCTGTTATCATATTCCAGTTTTGTGATGTTCTAACAGTATCTCCATGTGCTCCACCTGAATAGATGTATTCATCTGCATACAAACTTATAACATTATTTGCATTTAATGTTACTTCATAATTTCGAACAACCTCGTATGCCCTTTGTGGGTAACCATTCTTTTTGTTATACTTATAAAGTTCCACTGCTTGCTTAAATAGCTCATTTTCACATTTTCTTTGCAAAGAAAATGCCTGTTTTTTGTTGTATATATTGAAGTTAATTATGCCAAAACTATGTGTTTTTGCTTCAATATATGGATAGTTAATTTTGTAAGTTAGAACCACTGTACCATCATACATCATTTTTCTTTCTAAAACATTATTATCAATTTTATACATAAAAATCCCCCTCAAGTAAATATATGCTTAAGGGGTTGGATTTGTTATTCTATCTATTTTATTCTCATAGACCTAGTCCAGTAATAATGTATTCATCATTTTTGATCACATCTTCCCACTTCGTAATATTATTATTCGAATCATATAAACCAGCTTCTGCTCCTTCTGTTGTAAGGCTACCACCTCTCATCTCATTATTAGATGGATTTCCACTATTCCAAAATTTTCCTATTAGCATTTTTACAGCTGGTGAAATATTAAAAAATTCCTCTTCATTTTCTTTAATCCAGCTAATCCAAGTTTGATCTTTTTTTGCAAAAAATGTATGTTTTTTACCATTTTCATCTGTTATTGAAAATTGAATCTTATTCATGGTTTCAATATATTCATCTAATTTTTCACCATTTACTGTTATACTATTTTCTATATTCTGTTCTTGTCCTGCTGCTGTTTTGTAACTATTGCCAGCTTTTCCTGCTGTTCCCATCAAATTGCTTTTAATTAAAACATTTACACTTACTGCTACTAATATTAGCATTACAATTATTGTAATTATAAGCGCTACAAGAGTTATTCCTCCTTGTTTTTGTATTTTTTTCTCCATACAAAGCATCTCCTTTTTCTTTTGAATTTTTATCTATTTTACCATATTTCGATTTTATTTGCAATACTTTTGTTTTGCGTTTTGTTATGCTTATTATTTTAGAATTATTTGTTACAATGTAGATATAATAATTTCGAGGTGTTTATATGAAAAAATTTAAAATTCCAACTATACCATCAACAACTAATAAATGTATTCGCTTTCCTAATAATGTTATTGATGATGTTGAAAAAGCAATTAAGGGAAAAGATTGTACTTTAACTGCTTTTGTAATTGAAGCTGTTAAGGTTGCTTTGGAAAATTTGGCTGAGGATGATGGAAATAATAAATAAAGCCACTCAATATTTTTAAGAGTGGCTTTTCCATTTTTCTATTTCAAACTATCTACTATCATCACAAACTTAACTTCTCCACTATTTCCTTCACTTATCATTCCAAAGTTGTTATACTCATTGCTCAAATCGTTTAGTTTTTCAACTCTTTTTGAAATGTTCTTTACATCTCCATTTATTAAGTTACATACTTTTTGTATTCCTTCTGTATCGAATTTTGTTGCTCCTTCTGCTAAGCTTTGTGTTCCGTTTTTTAGAGTTTGTAGTGAGCTTGGTAGTTCTTTAGTTGAGTTTGTAAGTTTTGCTAAGTTTTCTTCTAATTCTTTTGTTCCTGCTGATATTTTTTGTAGACCTTTTTCTAGGGCTGTGATTTGGGCTTGTGATGTTTCTGTTGGTGTTATTTTGGCTATTACTGCTTCGTTTGTTTTTTCTTGTTTTGTTAGTGCGGTAATTCTTGCTGTTAACCCATTTGCTCTTGTTGTTAGCTCATCTATTGTTGTTTGCATTGCTGTTTTATCTGCTTCGTCTGTTAATTTTGCTTTTAATACTGTTAGGTTTGTTATTTGTTTTTTTAGTTCTCCTGCTTCTGCTGTGAGTGTTGTTATTTCGCTATTTAATACTTTGTTATTTGATTGTAACATTCCTATTGATGTTGTAATTAAGTCTGTAAGTTTTTGTTTTAATGCACTTATTCCTACAACTAAACCTTCTTCACCATTTACACCTGCATTTAATTCTTGTGCACCATTATATAATGCTACTGCATTTTGTGGTAGTGCTCCAAGTTTTGAACTTAGAAGTCCAACTCCTTCGTTAACTTTATTTGCTCCATCTACTATTTGCTTACTTGATTCTTTTAGTGTGTCTGCTTTTGCATATACTGTATCTAATTTATCAAATATTTCTAAGTCGCTTAAGTCTACCATTTTTGCTGTTACATAAGTAATTATGCTGTTTTGTTCAAAGTCTGTTGTGTCTAAGGTTATTTCAATACTTGTTGGTATATCTATTTCTTTTTTAGATAAATTTAAACTTTCTTGTAATCCAGGAAGTGCCATTCCTACTAATGCTGTTTTTGAGCCATCATCTACTAATTTTCCGTTTGTAATTGAGATGTTTTTGTTATTTGTATTATCAAATACTGTTCCTGCAACTACTACAAATGGAATGTACATTGTTGTTTTTCTTCCATTTACTGTTACTTCTCTTGCCTCTTTGTTTGTGTATTCTATTGTTATTTTAACATTACCTGATTTGCCTCCTATATCTTTTGATGAAATTTCTTCTCCATTTAATTCATATTTTATGTTGCAAGTAACAGGTAATTCTTGTGTGCTTTCACCTTGATAATAAATGTCGTTTCCATTTGCTTGCCATACAAGCTTGTTATCTTGTTTTTCAAATGTTTCATCTCCATTTGTATTTTCAATGTTGATTAAGTTTGATAAGTCTTCTATTATTTGTTCATTATCACTGTTTTCTATATGTGTTGTTACTATTGTTTTATATGCATTTCCTTCATTATCTAGCTTTGAATATACTGTTTCTGATTTTGTATATGCAAATACTGGTACTGATGTTGTTGCTATAATGGAACATAAGGCTGTTCCTGCAATTATTTTTGAAATTTTATCTTTCATAATTCATTCCTCCTAATTTTTAACTTCTTTCATTCCCATTGTTGTTTTACAAATTATTTTATCAAACATCATTAGGAATGCTGGTAATACTGTTATTACAACTACCATACTAATTAATGCGCCTCTAGACATTAATGTACATAGTGAACCAATCATTTCAATTTTTGAGTAAACAGCTACTCCAAATGTTGCTCCAAAGAAGCATAAACCACTTGTTACTATTGAACTTATTGATGTTCCTAGTGCCTCATCTATTGCAGCTTTCTTGTCTTTTCCTTCTTTTCTAAGTGTTATATATTTTGTTGTTATTAATATTGCATAATCTATTGTTGCTCCAAGTTGTATTGTTCCTATTACAATTGATGCTACGAATGGTAGGCTGGTATGTGTGTATGCTGGTATTCCCATGTTTATAAATATTGCAAATTCAATTATTGTAATTAATATTACTGGTAATGATATTGATTTTAATACAAATATCATTATGATAAATATAATTGCTATTGAAACTGTGTTTACACTATTGAAATCGTGGTTTGCAATTTCAACTAAGTCTTTCATTAAAGGTCCTTCACCTGCTAAGATTGCATCTTTATCGTATTTCTTTATGATGTCATTTACCTTTGTTATTTGTTCGTTTAGCTCATCTGTTGCCATTTCATAATTTGAGTTGATCAATATTAATTGATATTTATCATTTTCAAAAACTGATTTAATATCATCTGAAAGCATTTCTTCTGGCAAGCTAGATAGTTTTGCATAGCTTAATGTCCATTCTATTCCATCTACATTTTCAATTTCTTCTAGCATTTCTTTTACTTTGTGTGTTGGAACACTTTTATCTATTAAAGCTATTTCAGTTGATACCATGTTGAATTTTTCTTTTAGCTCTGTGTTTGCTTCAATGCTTGGTAATGTTTTTGGTAATGATTTATCTAGGTTATAGTACACTTCTGTATGTGTGTATCCCCATACTGCAAATGGTAGAGCAATTACAAACACTGCAATTATTGTCCAGCGATGTTTAATATTGAAGTCTTTTAAATGTTTGAATTTTGGCATTATTTCTTTGTGTTTTGTTTTTTCTATTGATTTATCAAATGTAAGTATTAATGCTGGTAAAACTGTTACTACACAAATTAGTCCAAATAGCACACCTTTTGCCATAACTAAACCTATATCTTTTCCTAGTGTTAAGTTCATACTACATAATGCCAAGAAGCCTGCGATTGTTGTAAGTGAACTTCCTATTACAGATACGAATGTTTTTGAAATAGCTTGTGCCATTGCTTCTTCTTTATCTTGTGTCTTTTCTTTTTCAGCTATATAGCTGTGATATAGGAATATTGCAAAGTCCATTGTTACACCTAATTGTAATACTGCACTTATGGCTTTTGTTATATATGATATTTCTCCTAGGAAAATGTTTGTTCCCATGTTGTATAGAATTGCTATTCCTATGTTTAGTAGTAAAAATACTGGTGCTACATAAGAATCAAGTGCTAATTGTAAAATTATGAAGCATAGAACCACTGCAATTGCTACATAAATTACAACCTCTGAATTAGATAAGTCTCTTGTATCTAATACTGTTGCTGACATTCCACTTATTTTACATTGTTTATCTGTCATACTTCTTAAAATTTCAATTGTTTCTAGTGTTTTGTCTGATGATATTCCTTCTTTAAATGTTACTAGAAGTGCTGTTGTTCCATCTTTATACACTTTGTCTTTGATATCATCTGGTATCATTTCTACTGGAATGTTTGTTCCTAAAATATCTGAAACACCAACTACTTTTTCTACATTATCGGTGTTTCTAAATTTCTCCTCTAATTTTTTTATATCTTTTGTTTTCATATTATCTAATAGCACTATTGAATATGAGCCCATGTTGAAATTGTTTTGCAATATATTTTGTCCTTGCATTGTTTCAATGTTTTCTGGAAGATATACTAAAATATCGTAGTTTACTCTAGTTGCTTTCATTCCAAGAAATGATGGGATTAATAATAATATTGCTATTATTAAGATTAATGTTTTGTTTTTACATATTTTTCTTGCAAAGTCTAACATTTTTTTCTCTCCTTTCATTTATGACTAACGGTCACTTTCTATATGTTACCACTTTTATGACCATTGGTCAATAGGTTTATCAAAAAAATTTGATTTTCTTTTAAATATATTGACTAAGTGTCATTTTTATGCAATAATGATGTTGGATGTGATTTTTATGAGTATTAATAAAAATGATGAAAATAGTAAAGAAAATAGACTTTTATCAAATGCTTTTAAACTTTTCACTGAGAAGGGTATTAAAGATACTTCTATTCAGGAAATCGTTGATAATGCTAATGTTGCTAAAGGTACTTTTTACTTATATTTTAAAGATAAGTATGAAATTAGAGATGTTTTGATTACCAAAAAATCAGAAAAGCTTTTTAGTGATGCTCTTGCTTCTCTTAGAAAGAACTATATTTCAAACTTTTCTGATCAGATTATTTATGTTATTAATTATGTAATTGATGAACTTAATAAAAATCAAATTCTTTTAAAATTCATCTCTAAGAATTTGTCTTGGGGTGTTTACAATAAAACTTTGTGGACTATCTATGAGACTAATGAGGAAAAGGGCGATACTCTTTATGAGTTGTTTATGAAAGGTGTTAAAGAGAATAATATTAAGCTTGAAAACCCTGAAGTTACTTTGTTTATGATTATTGAACTTGTAAGTTCTACTTGCTTTAACTCAATTTTATATAAAGACCCACTTCCTATTGATGAGTTCAAACCGTTTTTGTATGAGGCTATTAGGAATATGATAAAGACATAAAAAAAATTCCCCAAAACTGGGGAATTTTTTATTCGCCTATTTGTCTATTAACCACTCTAAAACATTTCTTACCACTATTCCCTCTTCATTAGATAGTGGTATTTTATCCATTGTTAAGATTATTTTTTCATAATTATCATTTATTTTTTGTAATGAATTTAACTCTCTTGTTAAAATTTTGTTTTCGTTATCTTTTAAAGTTTCACATACTTGAACATACCTTTTTCCTGTACTATCTATTGCAACAAAATCAACTTCAAAATCATCTACTTTTCCAATATATACATCATATCCCCTTCTTAGTAATTCAAGATATACCACATTTTCTAATATATGTCCTCTATCTCCAACTTTTCTCCCTAACATAAAATATCTTAATCCCAAGTCTGAAACATAATATTTTTCTCCTGTCTTTAAATATTGCTTCCCTTTTATATCATATCTATTTGCCTTATATAAAAAGAATGATTCGATAAAACCTTCTAAATATTTTTCGACTGTTCTAACATTTATGCTTCTTCCATCACTTGTCATTGTATTGGCTATGCTGTTAGTTGAAATTAAATTTCCTATATTATCAAGTGCAAAATTTGCAACACTTTTTAACATTGCCTCATCTGTAATTCCTTTTCTTATCATTACATCCTTGATTATAACATCATTATATAGGCTACCAAGATATTTACCAATTTCGTTTTCTTCTAGTTTAGTAGCGTATGGAAAAGATCCCATTGATATATATTTTTTATATAATTCCTCTAAGTCCTCTATGTTAAATGCTTCTTTATATTCTTTAAATGATAATGGTAACATTTTTATTTCAACATATCTTCCTGTTAATAGAGTAGACAGTTCTGATGATAATAGATTCGCATTTGAACCAGTAATATATAAATCAACATTTTTATTTATATACAAACTATCTGCAACTTTTTGAAACTCCGGAATTTTTTGTATTTCATCTATAAAAATATAATTCTTTTTGTTTTTCTGCAAATTGTTGTTTATATAATTGTATAAATCCATATAATTTTCTATAAAGTTATATTGTAAATCTTCCAAATTAATATTAATTATTTGGTCTGATGAAATTCCATCTTCTACTAACATTTTTCTATACATTTCTAATAATGTGCTTTTTCCACATCTTCTTATTCCTGTAATAACTTTTATTAATTCTTTGTCTTTGAATTTTTTTAATTCTTTTAAATATTCTGGTCTTTGTATCATATTTCACATCTCCTTTATCTTTATTATATTCATTATACAATTTTTTATTCATTTTTGCAAGTTTTTGTATTGAAAATACAAAAACTTTTTATTTAGTTCCAGATTTTATTCTTTTTGAGACAAAAAAACCCTCAAGTAAGTACATACTTGAGGGAGATAAATTTTTTATTCACCTATTTCTATATATTTTTTACCTTCATCTAGTTTTTTTACATCTTCTTTAGGGAATGTAATTTCTAGAGTTCCGTTTTTGAAGCTTGCTTTGATGTCTTCTTTCTTTACGTTTTCTCCTGCATAATAACTTCTTGAACATTCTCCGAAGAATCTTTCTTTGTGAATATAATTTCCATGATGCTCATTTTCTTCTTTGTGTTCTTCTCTTTTTGCTGTTACTGTTAAATATCCATCTGTTAAATCAATTTTAATGTCTTCTTTGTTATATCCTGGTAAGTCAATATCTAGCACATAATTGCCATCCTTTTCTCTTACATCAGTTTTCATTAATTTGTTTTCTTTTTTTGTAAAAAATGGTTCATTGAAAACCTCATCAAAAATATCAAAACCATTTCTTCTTGGTACCATCATCATAAGTCATTCCTCCTTTACAAATTTTTTATGTGTTGATACCACACATCTTCTATTGTTATATTTCCCACTTGCGATTATATTATACACCTTTTTTTAGCAATGTCAATAGTAGAGTGCTAATTTTTTTAAAATTTTTTATCACTCTTTTTCAGGATATTTTCAGGTTTGTGGTATAATATATATTATGAATTTTTATGTTTAAAGAAAGTAGGTTTTTTATATGTCTTACATTGAGTTTAAAGATGTTGTTAAGGAATATAAAATGGGAGATGTTGTGATTAAGGCTTTGGATAATACTAGTTTTAGTATTGATAAGGGCGAATTAGTTGCTATTGTTGGGCCTAGTGGGGCTGGGAAGACTACTACTCTTAATATTTTAGGTGGTATGGATAGGGCAACTTCTGGGTCTGTTTTGGTAAATGAGAAGGAAATTACTTCTCTTACAAATAAGCAATTAATTCAATATAGAAGAAATGATATTGGGTTTGTTTTTCAATTTTATAATTTAGTTCAAAATTTAACTGCTAAAGAGAATGTTGAGCTTGCTACTCAGCTTTGCTCAGATGCTTTAAATGTTGATGAGATTTTGGATAAAGTTGGTTTAAGGGATAGAAAAGATAATTTTCCTTCACAACTTTCTGGTGGTGAACAACAAAGAGTTGCTATTGCAAGGGCTATTGCTAAAAACCCTAAACTTTTGCTTTGCGATGAACCAACTGGTGCATTAGATTATAAAACTGGTAAACAAATTTTAAAATTACTTCAAGATACTTGCAGGCGTGAGAAAATGACTGTTGTTATAATCACTCATAATACTGCAATTGCGCCAATGGCTGATAAAGTTATTCATTTTAAGAATGGTACTGCTGAAAAGATTGTTATAAACGAAAAACCAATTTCAATTGATAAAATAGAATGGTAGGAGTATGCAAAATGATGAAAAAATCTTTGTTCAAGAATAATTTAAAGTCAATTCATAAAACAAGAAGAAGGTTTATTTCTATACTAGTTATGGCATTCTTAGGAGTTGGCTTTTTTGCAGGTCTTGTGGCTACAAGCCCTGATATGCTAGATAGCTTAGATAAATACGCGGATTCTAGCAATTTATATGATATAAATATAATATCTACTTTAGGTTTAACGGATGATGATATTACAGCCTTGCAAGCTTTAAATGGAGTTGAGAATGCTTATGGAATTCAAACCAAAGACTCCATATCTAAAATTGATGATAAAGAAAGTATTTGTAAGGTAATTGAATATAATGAAAATGTTAATACTCCAGTTATAGTTGCAGGAAGGAATATTGAAAATGAAAACGAATGCTTAATAGACCCTGCTGTTGTTCGTACTGGAAAAGGTGTAGAAGAATATATTGGGAAAAAAATCATTTTAGAAAATGATGATTTAGATTCAAACGACAACCCAATTTTTACTCAAAAGGAATTTGAAATAGTAGGAATTGCCGAAACACCAGTATATATATCTAATGAGCGAGGCAACACAAGTATTGGTAATGGTACAGTTTCATTTTATATCTTCACAAAAGATGTAATTAATATGGACTATTACACAGGCGTTTATGTAACTGCAAAAGGTGCTAAAGAAACTGTTACAAATAGTGATGAATATTTATCTATTATAAACTCTGTAACAAGCGAAATTGAAGCTATTAAAGAGACAAGAGAAAATGCTAGATATCAGTCTTTAGTAGATGAAGCAACTACAAAAGTTAATGATGCTCAAAAAGAATTTGATGATAAAAAACAAGATGTTGAAGCTGAATTACAAGATGCGGAAAACCAAATTAAAAATGCTGAAAATCAAATTGCATCATCTGAGAGAAAAATTCAAAATGGAGAAAAAGAATTAAACACTCAGATAGAACAAGCAAATGCACAATTTGCAAGTGCTAAAACTCAACTTGAAAATGCAGAAAAACAGCTTGAAGTAGCTCCTTTAGAAGATACTGTAAAAGAACCCCAAAAAGCTGAACTTTTAAAGCAAAAACAAGCATTAGAAACTTCTCAAAAAGAGGCTGAAGCTAAGTTTGAACAAGCAAGAACTGAAATAGCAAATAACAAAGCTGAAATTAGAAAGGCCAAGTCTAAGCTATCTAGCAGTAAAGCTGAATTTGAGGATAAAAAGCAAGAAGCTCAAGATAAATTAAATGAAGCCCAAACAAAAATTGATGATGCAAAAAATGAAATTTCAAAAATTGAAAAATGCAAATGGTACATTCAAGATAGGCTTGATAACTCTGGATATAACAACATTTTTGATGCAATAAAAACAATGTCTAACATCTCAAAAATGTTCCCAGTAATCTTCTACATTGTTGCAGTTTTAATAAGCTTAACATCAATGACAAGAATGATTGAAGAAGAAAGAATAGAAATTGGAACTCTAAAGGCACTTGGATACACAAATGTTCAAATCATTTCAAAATACATTATTTACTCTTTACTCGCTTGCATAATTGGTGGAACTTTTGGAATGGTAGTTGGCTTGTATCTACTTCCAAACATAGTATGGGCTTTGTATTCAATGATTTACAACATTCCAAAATTCTACTGTAGCTTTAGGTTTGATATAGGACTGCTTGGAATAATTATCTCATTTATTTGCATTGGTGGAGCAACAGTTTTAGTTGCAATAAATGAACTAAAACAAATGCCTTCAGTTTTAATGAGACCAAAACCACCAAAGAAACGGTAAAAAGATTTTACTTGAAAGAATTCCTTTCATTTGGAAAAGATTTAACTTTTCTCATAAAGTTACTGCAAGAAATATTTTTAGATATAAGAAAAGAGCGTTAATGACAATTATAGGAATTGCAGGCTGTACAGGGCTTATGCTTACTGGTTTTGGAATACGAGATTCTGTAGATGATATACCTAATGCAGAATTTAAAGAAATCTTCAAATATGATGCAACAATTACACTTTCAAACACTGATAGCTTACCAGAAATTGAAGAATATTTACAAAATAATGAAAATATAGAAAGCTATGTAACAGTATGTGCAACAACTGCAAAGCTTAGCAATGGTTCTAAAAACTACAATGTAACAGTTTTTGTTCCAGAAAATTTAGATAATTATACTACAGTTTATAATTTAATAGATTATAAAACTGGAGATACTGTAAGTATTGAAAATGATGGAATAATTATAACAGATAAAATTGCTGAAATGCTTGGAATATCTGCAGGAGATAGTATAACATTTGTTGATGCAGATGATAATGAGTATCAGTTTAAAGTAAACAACATTGTGCAAAACCATGTTAGCCATTATGTGTATATGTCTAAAGAATTTTATGAAAGTAATTTGAAACAATATCAAACAGACATTATATATTTTAATGTAAAAGACATCAGCGAAGAAGAGCAAAATAAGATATCTGAAGATATCCTAGGCTATGATGGAGTAGCCTCAGTATCACTAATCAGCTCTCTTATGAATTCAGTTAGTGATATGCTAAACACAATGAATTATGTAGTAGTAATTTTAATAGTAGCCTCTGCAATGCTTGATTTTGTTGTGTTATACAACCTAGCAAATATAAATATAGCAGAACGACAAAGAGAAATTGCAACACTTAAGGTTTTAGGCTTTTATGATAAAGAGGTTGATAATTATATAAATAAAGAAAACATTATATTTACTATAGTTGGTGTGGTTTTAGGGTTAGTATTTGGAACATTTTTAACCTCTGCTATAATATCAAGCATAGAGATAGATACGCTTAAATTTATGAGGAATATAAAGCCAATAAGCTATGTTTACTCTAGTATAATTACTATTTTCTTCTCGTTTATTGTTAATTTTATAATTCATTTCGTTTTGAAGAAAATTGATATGATTGAGAGTTTGAAGAGTGTGGAATAAAGTTAAAGCCCCAGCTACAACTGGGGCTTATTTAATTTTATTGTATGTCTTCTTGAACTTGAGATATATCTGAAATTTGTGCTGCAAAGTATGGTAAGTCTCTTCCTTCTTCTTTTAGGAATATTGTGAATGTGTCATCTACTAGGAAATCTCTTGGTTTTTCTGTTGGCATAATTGCTGTTGCTTTTAGAGACATACCCGCTTCACTTTTGATTTTTCCGCCTTTTTCGTCTAGTTCAAATTGTATTGTTTGTAATGCCTTGTCAATGCAGTATTCTTGTCCGTTTGAGAATGTAAATGGTCTGTTTTCAACTTCTGTGATTTCTTCTTTCAAGTTGAATTTTATGTTTGGTATTTTTAGTTTATCGTTTTCATTAAATCTTTTGCTACCTTTATATTTGTCTGAATTTTGAGTTATACTTTTAAATATATCACCAAAATTGTTTTCTGTGTTTCCTCTTGAGATTATTACTTCATCATTTTGTTTTGTTTTTAGTTTTATTGCAAAATCGCTACTTGAGTTGTAATATAATACTTCTACTTGGTTTCTTACGGCTTCATCTGTACTTGAATCAATTCCAAAGTATTTTACATTCTTGTATTTTCCAAAATCTCCATTTTCTAATTTTGTGAACACTTTTGGAAATTCAAATTCTTTCTTTAACATTACATATAGGAAATAATTATCACTTTCCTCTTCTTCCCAACTAAAATCGTCTAGGATATCGCTTGTTTCATTGAATTTTTCTTTGATAGCTTTTTCAATTTGTTTTTTTAATGCAGTAGTTGGAGCTCCATAAACTTTATAATAACTATCTTCTGATAAGCATGATGTGTTAAATGTTCCTTTGTTTAAATTATCTACTGCTGTTGGTTGAGGAGTAAAAATGATGTCCTTTTTTGCTAGGTCATTTTTTAAATCGTTCCAAATCAAGTTAAAAGTACCACACCAAGCTGTGTTTGATGTTATTTCATCTTCTAAAGATGTTACTATATTTAGCTTTGTATTAACTTTTGCTGGTGGTACATATTTTCTGCCCCATGTGCTGAAAATTACTGGTTTGTTGTTTTTCATTCTGTTTAAATCAATTAAGAACATTGTACCAATTATGATTGCAATTATAATTAAAACTACAAGTATGATTTTTGTGGATTTTTTCATATAAATCACCCTTTCCCTTTCTTTAATAAGACTTTTCTAAAAGCTTAAAAGTTTCAGTTGTTTGTATTATATATTAATTTTTCATGAAAAGCAAGTTAGTAAATTTACATATAAAAAAATGGCAAAGGTAATAACCCTTGCCATTTTTTGCTTATCCAATTAAGTTTCTGATTATTTCAATGCGTCTTTGCTTTTCTTCCTCATCTTTAGAGTAAATTGCTGTTACTTTGTTGCAATCGTGCTCTACCACAAGGATATCGCCTTCTCGGAAGTTTCCTATGGCGTTGTAGATGTCAGCAATTGGGATTCCTATCATGATTGTTTCTTTAGTAAAGAAATCCGCGACATTACTGATTTCTGCCGGACACATTTCGAGTTCACATATTGTATATGGTCCCTCAATTCTGTCTACCGCTGCAAAACTTTTCATTTTTGACCCCTTTCTTCAAGTTCAATTCCGCTTAAATAATCTCCTGGCTTAGTCTGAAATGTTACGCTGTTTTGAGTTATTGTTGCAATTACTGTCCCGCACTCATCTGTGCGATATACAGTAATGTTTCTTTCCTGCAAATTCAGCATAGTTTCCTTGGTTGGATGATTAAACTTATTGCATACTTTTGTTGATATGAGTGCATAATGGGGATTGATTGCATCTAAGAAATCTGTGCTACTTGATGTATCACTTCCGTGATGTCCTACCTTTAGGATTTCTGCTTCAATATTTTCATTTGATTTCAATATTGCCGCTTCTACATCTTTTTCTGCATCTCCAGTCATAATGACATCCATTTCTCCAAAAGTTACTTTTAGAACTGTTGAATAGTTATTCAAATTCCCACTAGGCTTTTCAATTGGCCCAATCACCTTGATTGTAGCATCACCTAATTGGTAAATTGCACCTAATTCAACATATTCTAATGTGTAATTTCCTGTAGCTATTTCATTCATGAGTTTCATGTACCAGTTTGTTGTAACTTCACCTGCTTCTACTTTGGGCAAAATGATTTTGCCAATTTCGAAATTGGTAATTACATCGTACATGCCTCCCATATGGTCTTCATGAGGATGTGTGCCAAATACATAATCAATCTTTTCTATGCCTTGATTTTTTAAGTATTCTACAACATCACTTCCTGTAGACCGTGTGCCACAATCTATAAGCAAAGTATGTTCTCCTTGCTTAAGGAAAAATGAATCTGCTTGTCCCACATCAATCATTGTTAGCAGTAGTTCACCTTCAAGATTTTGTTCTTCGCTTAGCTCACTGGTTGATGTTTCTATTTCTTCATTATTCTGCTCTATGTTTGGTAGAAAATCCGAAAAAACAGTTGCATATACCATTACCAAAACTAGGATAATTCCTGTTGCCAGTTTTCCAACTAGCCTTTTCCGACCGCTTTTGTCTGTTGACATGTGCGATACCTCCTTAAATTTTTTACTTGACTATTATAACATATTTTCTTTTAGCATGCAATGTTATGTTGACTTCTATTATAGATTTTCTTCTAATAAAACTTGTTCTTCTAAGTTTTTTAAGTAGATTTTGTTTTCATCTATAAATAGATATGTGCGTTCTGAACCATTTCTCGGTCTTGAGATTGAGCCTGGATTTGCAAATATTTTGCCATCTTGTTTTGTTATCATTCCATAGTGTGTGTGTCCACTTAGGAATATGTCTCCACAGTATTCTGGTAGGTGGTATTTATCGTATAAGTGTCCATGTGTTAGTGTTACAACTTTTCCGTTTAGGTTGATGTGTGTTAAGTCTGGGAGTGAAAATTGCAATAGGTTTTCTATTCTTTCATTATCACAGTTGCCTCTTACTGCAGTTATTTCTTTTGAGTATTTGTTTAGTAAGTCTGCGACTTCATCGTCGTTTATTGTGCTGAAATATCCGGCAAAAATCGCCTAGGATTAGGAGGCGGCTTGCGGATTCTTTATTGTAGATTTCTAGTATTTGTTTTAAGTGGTCGACATCTCCGTGGATGTCGGAAATTACTAGGGCTTTCATTGGTGTCACCTCGTTTCTAATAATTATTATATAGTTATATTTATGTATTATTAAATGCTACTAATTCATAATCTTCACTTCCAAAAATATTCATATGATCTATTTCATTGTGACTATATGCATCATAACTGATACATCGTTCTTTATTTTTCTTTTTGAAATAATTGATCATTATATATTTAGCTTTTACTATTAGAATGTTAAACAAAAGCTTGAAGTCAAAAGAAAAATTATTTACTATGCTTCCTCCCTTTTGTTGAATACCAAATATTCCCTCTTGGACTAAATCATCTTTGCATTGTTTCCATCTGAAAATAATGTTATATTTATCAACCACCTTATTTAGTCTGCTTCTCATGTATTCTTCATTAACATTAAAAAATTCATTTGGCATTACTATGGATTCTCCTATCCATAAACCGTTTTTATTGTTTTCAACTATCAATTTGTTTAATCTATAGTGTTTTATGTTTTTATTGTAATATTTCAAAAAATCATCTAGTTTTATTCCTTTTGAATGGCATATTTTTGTCAATTCATCTTCTGAATAATATCTACTTCCATATCCTTTAGTATATTTTAAATCTATTTTTATCATATCTACTATGTATTTCTTTTTTATATCTAGTACTTTAACATATTCCATTTTTTCTTTTTTCATTTTGTTATATTCATATCTTGAAATTCCTAGCATTCTCATTAATGTATAAGTTTTTACTTGGTTGTTTTTTCTTGTTCGCTCAAATGATTCTTGATTAATTTTTCCACATTTTAATATGTCTTCTAAATTTGCATTATTATATTTATTAAACTTTAATTTTGTTGTTTTTTGTTTGTTTTTCTTGAATTTATATATTGTGTGTTTATTAATTTGAAGCATAAGCAAGAGTTCTTCTAGCGTGATTTGTTCTTGCTCACAAATTTGTGTTAAAGATTCGAAATCAATTTTGTCGCCTTCTTTTAAGTTGTATTTTTTTAGTATGTTTATTAGTAATTCATTTTCCATCTTCTTCTCCTTTATTTTGTTATATATCATGAGAATAGATTTTTGTAAAGATATTATATGAGGAATTACGCTTGGGAGCAGTTAAATGTTGGATTGGAGTTGTTTACAAGCTTAATCCATTCTGTTTTCTATAAATCTGTTTAACAATTGTATTAACTGTATCTCTAAAGTCGTTTGGTCCAGAAATCCACATATTATTTACATATAATTCATTGCCTATTATTTCAAAGTCAACGCCTAATGTATCTTGCAATAAAAGCTGACATCCTCCTGTTATCAAAACTTGATTATCACTTGTTATGCCATTATTTAAATAGTCGCATATACTATCCCTTAACTTGCTAATATAGAGAAACGAAGTTTCTTTTCTTCTTGCATCTATTATAGTTTTGTTTGAGTTATTGTATGTATCTATTTGTGATTTTGGTATTACTTCTCCTGTCATTGGGTCTATTTTTTCTGTTTCAAATATGCCATAACCATTTTTTTTATTTTCTTCGTAAATTGGTTTGGCAATTTTAAAATATCCTACTGTTAGAAGTGCTATTATAATTATTATGAATGGTAAACATTTTAGAATTAAGTAGCTGTTTACTAAATCATTTATTATTCTTTTCATGTTAGCTTCCCCTTTTTTTATTCATCATATAAGATCATGCCTGCTCCTAGGTCTTCATTTGGTCTTGAAATAAAGCCAAATTTTTCATAGAAGCTTTCTTTTCCTTTTGATGCTCCTAAGTATGTTCTTATTTCCGGATTTACTTTTTTGTATTCATTTATTTTTTCTATTAGTTTGTTCATTATGCCTGTTCCTATTTTTTTGCCTTGATATTCTGGAATTACCATTATGTCTTGTATGTAGAGGAATATTGTTTTGTCTCCTATGATTCTTCCATAGCCTATTAGCTTGTTTTCATCGTATACGCATAGTGAGTATAGGGTGTGTTTTAAGGCTTCTTCTATTATTTTGTTTTCTCTTGTTCCCCAGTCTACCGCTTCTGTGAGGTTGTTAAATTCCTTTGGGGTTGGGGTGTGTTCTTTGTATGTTATTTGCATGTTGGTCCTCCTTTTTATGAGGGTATTATATCATAAAAGGAGGGGGATGTATAGGACCTTCGGGTTATGAGCCCGAATAGGCTAATATTTAGAGATATTTCAAAAATCTTTAAAATGTTGTAAAGTGTTACAGCTCTAAGAGTATCTTTGTTTTAACTTATTCTAAAATATCGTGAAATATTGCGATATATTGTTCGCTTTTAAGATTTTCGCCGATTTTCCGCCGTTTATTTTTATGGAATATATTGGTACTTTCATGGTATATATGAAAACTTTTTCCGCTTTTTTTGGTTGACCAATGGTTGTCATTTGGTATACCAAAATCACTTTTAGATGGATACAATTTGGATACAGATTGGATACATAAAATATTTTGTATAAATGCCTTGACTTTTAAAGATTTTTAAGTGATTAATAACAACAATTTTAAGGAGGTAGCTTATGGGAAGTTATAGAAAAGTCGGTGATGATATTTTAAAAGAATGGTTGGATTTTAGAGAAGAAGAACTTGGCTCACTTACTTGTAGAGAAGATAAAGAGCATTTCATTTATTTTGACGAGATATCAGAAAATATTTTAAATAATGTTTCTGGTAATAACATTGAATATGTAAAATCTCAATTAGAGAAGCTAGATGATAATTTTAGTGACTATATGAATTATTGGTTTGAAAAGTATTATAGAAATGGCTTTTGTGATGCTGTAGAATTAATCTCAGGCTGTCTTAGGTGATTATATGGAACAATATAATATATGTCCTAAATGTAAGCAAAAATATTCTCAACATTCTGCTATTTCTAGAATAGATAATAAAATCAATATATGTCCAACCTGTGGCATTAAAGAAGCATTAATCCAATTTATTAAAAATAAAAAATAACCCAAGGAATTTATTCTCCCTGGGTATAATTTTTATCTAAAATCTGCCTTTACATCAGCAACCATACAAACAATTTTATCTTTTCCTATACTTCTTAAATCGAAGTTTTCCTTATTAACTGCTACGGGAATATTTCCAATTGCTGTTTTTAAATCGATTATTGTAAATGTAATATTAATACCTGCTATGTTCACTTCTATATCTTTAAAATCGTTTATCGTTCCATTTATGAATGAGCTAGGCTCTTCTGAGTTAGTCATTACTCCACCAACAGCCATCATATATGGATCCATACCAAGTTTCTTTTTACCTATTCCTGGTATATCTACTTCTTTATCATCAAAACCAAATCTTTTATTTAATTCTTCTTCATTATCAAATATTTCTAATTGAAATGGAAAAATCGATACATATACATCTTGATCCGTTCCTTCTATTTCATTCTGATTTAATGAATATTTGTTAACCGTTTCAATATCAAAATGTCTTTCATCCTCAGTTGGATATACTTCATAATATTCATTAGCTTCAGATGATTCCTTTAATTTTCTTTCAAAATGCAATTTTACTTTATTATCTGTTAATAACGTAATATCCGTATCAACAATTTGTAATTGTTTCTCTTCATCATTCAAGACTAATGTTATAACTACTTTTCCTATATTTTTTCCTGTTTTTATATCTTTAAAATATGATCCCATATGAATATTCTTTTTATTATCGCTAACAAAAATGTCATCTGCATTTTCTGTATATTTTTGTACCATATTTGCAAAAAGTTTTGTTTTCAATTCTCCTTCTCTATCTGGTATAAATGAATTGAAATGTACTGGCATATAAATCACCCCATTTTATAATTATTGACATTGTATCATACTTAGAAAAACTATACATCTTTTAGTATTATCTACCACTGCCACATGGACAGTAATCATATTATTGAACCATATATTCTGACTGATCAACTTCTTTCAAAAGATTATCTATATATGCACAAAACTTCAATGCTTCTTCCCTTGTACATTCATAATCTAAGCCGTGATGAGTCGAATTTCTATATACTCCTATTATGCCTTTAAAAAGTGCGGAATATTTTTCTTGTACATCTTCATTATCGCTAAATTTTAAAATAGTCATATCTAATTTGCTATGTATTGCTTTAGATACTAATGGCAAACCAATTAACGTTGTATTTTGCAATTTTGATTTTTTCTTTATTCTGTCTTCTAAGATTTGTGTTGCCTGATTTATTACTCTATCAAATGCACCTGATGCTTCAAGTAAAATATCTCCACACCTTTTTTGTAATTCTGAATCTTCAATGGCATTATATAATGCACCTACTTTTTGTATTATTTCATCTGTATTATCTATGTATGTATTATTAATATATTCTAAAATTGGCAATAGTTTTAATAAAAAAGTTCCTTTTAGGCAATCTCTATAGCCTTGTTCTTTATGAAAATAGTCACTTTCTTCAATTCTATACATATAAAAGTATTCATCTTGAGTAATATCTTCCAATTTATCTAATAATTCATTAAATTGCTCTATTTCATTTCTTTCTATTAGTTTATTATCAATTTCTTTCACCGCTTTATATGTTCCATTTAATAAATTATATATCTTTATTATTTCTTTTTTATCCATTCTGCGTTTCCTCTTCTATTTTAAACTCTACACATTTATAATCATCTGTATTCAATACAATTTCTTCATTTCTATATTTTTCTTTAACAGATTTTAGTGCTTCTTCTCTATTTTCCGCATTTATCATTACTATTCTCTGTAACACTTCTTCTATTTCTACTTTATATGATTGGATTCCATCTTTACTTTCATAATGAATCTCTCGTCCATCATCAGTTATTTTAACAATTTTAGTAAAATCCTTTGCACCTATATGTTCATATTCTTTTCCGCCATCTATGTAACAAGATTCACATTTGCAAGATACTAAATCATGAATACTTTTTGATTCAATTATATCTCCACATATTAAACATTTTAGTTTCATAATACCATTTCCTTCATATAATTCCATAAATTTTCTAAAATTTTTGTAAGTCAAATTTTTTGATTTTTTTGACCGGCAAATTTTTATAGGTCAAATTTTTCGATTTTTTTGACTTATAAAATTTTGTAAGTTAAATTTTTTTATTTTTTTGCCGGATAAATTTTATTTCAAAAACAAATCTGTATATTTTTGGAATTTGAATATTTGATTTCTGCTATATCCTGTAGTTTCAATTATTATATCTTTTTCTAATAAGCTATTTATGATGTTTTTTACTGTTCCTTCTTTTATTCCTGTTAATTCACATATCTTTTTTCTATTAATAGCAGGTTCATCATATAAAACATCCAAAACTTTTTTTGCATTTTCTGGTTTAACAGATAAATCCATTATAGCTTCATCCATTTCTTTCGTTAGTTCAACAACTTTTCTAAATTTTTCCTTTGCAACTTTTGAAGTTTCTATAATAGCTTCTAAGAAAAACTTTATCCAACCAATCATATCATTATGTGTTCTTACTCTCGTTAACATATCATAATATAAATCTTTATTTCTTTCTATGTAATTAGATATATATAAACAAGACTTGTCCAACATTCCCTTGCTTTGAATATATAATGGAATTAGTAATCTTCCTATTCTTCCATTTCCATCTTGGAATGGATGTATAGATTCAAATTGATAATGTAAAATTGCAATTTTAATTAAATCTGGCGTATCTATTTCTTCATTATTAATAAATAATTCAAAGTCTGTTAGGCACTCTGCCAATTCTGTATGTGGTGGTGGAACATATACAGCTGTACTTGGCATACTTCCACCTATCCAGTTTTGAGATGTTCTAAATTCTCCTGGTGTTTTGTGTTCACCTCTAACACCTTGCATTAGTATTTCATGTATTTCTCTGATTAATCTTGTACATACAGGAAATCCATCTCTTATTCTTTGGACTCCATAATTAGTTGCTTTAACATAATTTTGAACTTCTTCCCAATCATCTCTTTTTTCAGGATTAATTTCTGTTACATCTAACAAATCCTCTTCAACCGTTGTTCTTGTTCCTTCAATTCTACTTGATTTATTTGCTTCTATTTTTACATGCATTTTTATGTATAAATCAACATTTGGTATTAATAATGAATAAGCATTTAATTCGCCTATTTGTCTATCCGCCTCTGATAATAATTTGTTTAACTTAGTATCTGACCATTCCCAATTATAATTTATTTTGCTAGGTATAAAAGCTTTATAATCTTTCATTTGTACAAATTTACCAGCTTGATATTCTTCTAATTTCATGCATATCCTCCTCTCATTCATCATCTTCTACTTTATATTCTTCACTATCTTCTGCAACCATACTAAGATTTTCATCATCTTCTTCATCAGTCTGGCCATACTCGATAGGATCATCATCCATAAATGTATTTGTTAGCACAAAAAATTTGTCAAAGAAATCAAATAATTTTTGAATTACATTTTTCTTCTTTGTTTGTCTTACGTTATCTTTTGTAAAGAATGACATTGGCGGTAATATGTCAGATATCTCTGTTCCTGCAGTTTCTACCATTCCTTTTTCAAATGCATTTTGTACAAATCTATATGTTTTTTCTTTATCAAGATTTTCATCTGCAATTATTTTATCTAATTCTTCTTTTTTCTTGCTTTTCATAAAATCATGAAAATCTTCATATACATTTGAGTCACCATCAAGAGAATCAATAAATGCTTCAATTAAATCCTTTTTATTCCTTAAATCAGGACTTGCCATAATTGCTTTATTAATATTGATTCTTATTTCTTTATCTTCCATATTGCTTTCATGATATTTTTCAATCAATGCTAAAATGTAATCAATATTAACTTCTATTTGTTTTATTAATTCCATTTCAAAAACTACATCTTCTGTAACATCAACTTTATCGCTTTGAGTAATCTTTCTAAATTGTTCATATAAGTCAATATACATAGATTGATAATCTTGAAAATCTCTTTGTGTAATTAGATTGTCACCTTTAAATCTATCAAATGACATAAGAATATTTCTTACTTTTAATATTTGGCCAAATAATCTTATAAATTCTTTTTGATTTTGTTCTCCTATAATTTGAATACCTACAGGAAATCTTTCTTTTAATGCTTCTACTAATCCTACATATCCTGGAAAATCTTTTTCATTCTTTTCTTGATCACCTGTATATCCATAATAATAGTCTTCATATTTTTTCAACAATACTATGCTTTTTGCATTTTCATCTCCAAATAACCCCAGTGCTTCATCTAATTGTTTTTCTAGATCTCTAAAACAAACTATATTTCCATATGTTTTAATAGAGTTTAATATTCTATTTGTTCTTGAAAATGCCTGTATTAATCCATGATATTTTAGATTTTTATCAACCCATAATGTATTCAATGTTTTTGCATCAAATCCTGTTAAGAACATATTTGCTACAATTAATATATCTATTTCTTTGTTCTTCATTCTTAATGAAACATCTTTATAATAGTTTTGGAATTTTTCTCCTGATGTATCATAAGCTGTTCCAAACATTTTATTATAATCTTGTATTGCTAAATCTAAGTAATCTCTATCTGTTTTGCTTAGGTTAATTGTTGATTCAGAATTTTCATCTTCTAATCCGTCATTTTCCTCATCATTTACACCATAGCTATAAATTAATGCTACTTTCAAATTGTTATCTTTTCTGGCTTTAAATGCAGAATAATACAATTTTGCCATTGGTATTGATGAAACTGCAAAAATAGAATTAAATCCATTAATATTTTTCTTTACTTTCTTTTCTTCTGTCTTATTATTTTTTGCAACATCAATTACATTTTCTAAAGTTCCCATTACATATGATTCATTTGTTTTTGTTTTCATTGCATAATGACTAATTATATAATCTGTAACTAATCCTATTCTTTCAGGATTCATTAATATTTTTTCAGTATCAATTGCATTAACTTTTTCATCTGCAATATCATCTTTTTCTTTTACTGTTTTAATATATTCATATCTAAATGGTAATACATTTTTATCATTTATTGCATGAACTATTGTATAAGTATGTAGTCTTTCTCCAAACATCTGCTCAGTGGTCATGGATATTCCTTTTATCGTTCTGCTGTTTTCTGCAAAAATTGGAGTTCCTGTAAATCCAAACATATAGTATTTATTAAATTTCTTTACTATAAGTGAATGCATATCTCCAAATTGGCCTCTATGACATTCATCAAATATCATTACAACTTGTTTATCATAAATATCATGATTTGCATTTTTCTTTATAAAAGTTGTCAATTTTTGAATTGTTGTAATTATTATTTTGGCATTTGGATCTGATAATTGTTCTTCTAATATTTTTGTAGATGTATTTGCATTTGCAGCACCTTTTTTGAATTTATCATATTCCTTCATAGTTTGATAATCTAAATCTTTTCTATCAACTATAAATAACACCTTGTCTATAAAATCTAATTTTGTTGCAATTTGCGCTGTTTTAAAAGATGTTAGTGTTTTTCCAGAACCTGTAGTATGCCAAATGTATCCACCTGCTTTTATACTTCCATAGTATTTATAATTATTACCTATTTCAATTCTATTTATTATTTTTTCTGTAGCAACAATTTGATATGGCCTCATAACTAATAATGTTTCATCACTTGTAAATACACAATATTTAGTTAATATATTTAAAATTGTATGTTTTGCAAAAAATGTTTTAGCAAAATCTATTAAATCACATATAGCATTGTTTTTCTGATCGGCCCAATATGAAGTAAATTCAAAAGTATTAACATCTTTAGAAGCTTTTTGAGCCTGTAACTTTGTTGTATTAGAATAGTATTTTGTATATGTTCCATTTGATATAACAAATATTTGAACATACTCAAATAATCCTGATCCAGCCCAGAAAGAATCTCTTTGATATCTATTGATTTGATTAAATGCTTCTCTTAAATTTACACCTCTTCTTTTTAGCTCAATATGTATCATTGGAAATCCATTTACTAACACTGTAACATCATATCTGTTTTCCCTGTTCCCAGAATTATTTACAAATTGATTTATTACCTGAAGGCTATTATTGTGTATATTTGTTTTATCAATTAAATAAATATTTTTCTGTTCTCCATTGTCTAATTGAATTGTTTGTATATAATCTTCCTGTATTTTTCTTGTCTTATCCAATATTCCTTCATTAGAGTTTTTAATTACATTATTATAAAAATTATTCCATTCATTATCTGTAAATTTATATTTATTTAATTTTTCTAATTGCTCTCTTAGATTTTTTATTAACCCTTCTTCTTCATGAATTTGTAAATATTCATATGATTGTTCAGTTAATGTTTTTATAAATTCATTTTCAAGTTCAGCCTCAGATTGATAACTTTTGGCTTTACTTCTATCATATTCATATTTTCCAATAACTGTTGAATTTGGATTTTCAGATATTATATTTAAATTTTCCATATACATCTTCCTTTACTTAAGCAATTTTTAGCTCATTAAATGATAATAATTTATTTCTATAATACTCATATTGTTTTTGTCTTGTTTCTATTTCTGCAGGTAATCCTTCTGATATGTCATTTGTTAGCTTATCAAATTTATCTAATATGTTTACTATCTTTTCTTGTACATCTAATGGAGGAACAGGAATAACTGTATTTTTTATATTATCATTATACAATCTTTTAATAGTTCCGCCTTCAACTTTCCAATCAATAATTTTATATAAATAATATAAATATTTATTAAGAATAATCTTTTCATCATTATCTATCCATACTATATTAGAATCTTGAAAATATGCAGGTTCACCATTATATATAACTGTTCTTCCTATAGTTCCTGATGCTGATAATAAAATTGTTCCTTTTTTAGGATATGAATACTTATCTTTATATTCTTTAAATAATGCTTTGGAAATATACGCATCAGCATTTTTTCCAAAAGTTCCAATTTTATAAAAAGGAATATCTCCTTCTGTTTTTGTCTGATTTTTCATTATCCTTTTACACATACATACTGATCCTATATCTCCCAATTTAATCAATTTTATTTCTTGTCCGTAGAAGTATCCGTGTGTGTGTGTGTAGAGTATCAAGGCTTTCAGCTGATTCATCAAAAGACAATAATTTATTTCTATAATATTCATATTGCTTTTGTCGAGCTGTAAGCTCTGCTGTAAGCTCTGCTGTAAGCTCTGTAAAATTATCTAATATTCTTACTATTTCATCTTGTACTTCTATTGGTGGAATAGGTATTTTTATATTCAATAATGTTTCTTTTCTTACTCCCTTTAATGTACTTCCCACAGAAGTAGAATTGATTATTTTTTGTACATACCCTGATTCCATTTCATATTTTAAAAACTTTGAAGTAATTATTTCTCTATTAGGTTTTAATAAAAAAACACTTTCACTACAATTCCAATTATCTGTTTCAATGTCTACTACAGCTACTTTACCTATAGTTCCAATACCTGAAAAAAGTACATCACCTTTTCCTAAATTTGATCTGTTTTGAATAACTTTTACTGCTTCATCATTAATTTTATCCGTTTTATCGCTAAAAATAATTTTTCCTGTCGTAAACTCTTTAACCGTAACGTAATAATTCTCTGCATCATATGTATTCAACTTAAAATTTTGTCTAGGATTTAATCCAGTTTTAACTGATTGCAAAACATCTTTTAATTTTTTATATTCAACACCATTAGGACATTTTTTTTGAATTAAATTCTCTAATTTATTCACTATACACTACCTCTAATTCCTTTATTATTTTATCAAGTTCTACTCTTAATACATTCTCTCTTTTTACTATTTCTTCAACTTCTTTATTAAGTTCTTTAATATCTATTTTTTCTTCAGCACTATCCTGTTTTAAATATGAATTGACCGAAATATTACAATCGTTTTCTAATATTTCTTCATTTGATACCAATATAGATTTATATTCTTTATTTTCTCTTTTTCTTAATAAATTAACTATATTTTCTATGTTATTATCTGTTAGTTTATTCTTGCTGTCACCTCTTAAAAATTCATTTGATGCATCAACAAATAGTATTGAGTTATCTGTCTTACTTCTTTTTAAAACTAATATACATGTTGCAATAGATGTACCGAAAAACAAATCTGAAGGTAATTGAATAACTGCTTCTACGAAGTTATTTTCAACTAAGTATTTTCTTATTTTTTGTTCTGCCCCACCCCTATATAATACTCCTGGAAACTCAACAATTGCAGCAGTTCCTTTTTCAGATAACCATGAAAGCATGTGCATTGTAAATGCTAAATCTGCTTTTGAAGTTGGTGCTAATATTCCTGCAGGTGCAAATCTCTGATCATTAATTAATAGTGGATTTTCTTTTCCTGCCCAGTGAATTGAATATGGCGGATTTGAAACTATTGCATCAAATGGTTCATCATCCCAATGTTTAGGTTTCTCCAATGTATCTCCTAATGCTAAATCAAATTTATTATAATTTATATCATGTAGAAACATATTAATTCTAGCAAGGTTATATGTTGTAATATTGATTTCTTGACCGAAGTATCCTTGTTTTACATGTTTATCTCCAAGTATCTTAGCAAATTTTAAAAGTAGTCCACCAGATCCACAACATGGATCATAAACTTTATTTACTTCTTTCTTATCCATAATTACTATTTTAGCAAGTAATTCACCTACTTCTTGAGGTGTAAAAAATTCTCCTCCAGACTTACCTGCATTAGAAGCATACATTGTCATTAGATACTCATATGCATCTCCAAATAAATCTATTGTATTATCTTTATAATTACCTAGAGGCAAATCACCAATAGCATTTATCATTTTAACTAATTTGGCATTTCTATCTGTAACTGTATTTCCTAGCTTATTGCTATTTACATCTAAATCATCAAATAAGCCTTTAACATCATCTTCTGAATCATGTCCTTTAGCTGAATTTTCAATGCTATTAAATATATTCTTTAATGTTATATTTAAATCTTGATCTTTTTCGGCTCTTTTTTGTAGATTTTTAAATAACTGGCTAGGTAATATATAAAATCCCTTATCTTCTATTAATGCTTCTCTACCATATTCAGCTTCTTCATCAGAAAGTTCTGAATAATCAAAATCATTATTTCCTGCTTGTTTTTCTTTCTCATTTATATAATTTGTTAGGTTTTCAGAAATAAATCTATAAAATAATAATCCTAACACATATTGTTTGAAATCCCAACCATCAACAGAACCTCTTAAATCATTTGCTATTCTCCATATTGTTTTATGAAGTTCATTTCTTTCTTGTTCTTTTTTATTATTCATTTAATTTCCCCCTAATTACTTTAATTCCATAATATCTTCAATATTACAATCTAATACTTTACAAATTTTAGCTAATATCTCTACTTGTACCGACTCATTCCTTCCAAGTTTAGCCATAGCATTCGTAGTAATACCTGCTTTCTCGGATAATTGTGTCTTATTAATCTTCTTGTCTATCATCAATTTCCATAGTTTATCATAATTTACTTGCATAAATTATTCCTCCATAAAACGATTTTTTATTACAAAGTTATTCTATCATTTTACCTTTTTTTATTCAAGATTTTCTTGAATATTTCAAGATATTTTTTATAAATTTTAAAACAACCATATATAAATAACTCTATTCTATACTTATCTATCTCTAATCTAACCTATCCTAACCTGGGTATCCCAATGGTCGTCACTTGGTATACCAATGGTTGACCACTTTTTCCAAAAAACTCACGTAAAATTTTACTTTTGTGTGAATGTAGGTGAGCTGTGGGTGGTGAAATAATAAAAGAATTGACTTCATGTATGTCGGGGGGGATTCCCTTTTCTAAAACACTTTATCAATTCTCTTTAATTTCGATATATTTTTAATCTCTACATCCTTAAATATGTAATTTATTATTATTTATTTTTAATTTTGTAGTTCTTTCGATTTTCGGTAGAGTTAGCATCAAATTTTAGATTTATTTAACACTCCCTATCAATGTAGGTCGAGATAAAACAGATGTTATTTTTCTTTTCTCTTCAAAACTTAATGTCCAACTTGCTCCACTTACCTGATCTCTTATTGTATAAATTTTATTAGGTTCACCTAATTTTCCTTTTAGTTTTCTTATTACCGTCTTTCTACAACTATACAAATGTATTTGACTTCTTGCATAATCAATATGTACAATTGTTTCTTGTTCTTCAAATTCTGTATTATATAATTTCATTCTTACCTCCTCAATTTTTATCGTATGTTTTTTCACACAACACATATATGTTAAATCACACATATCAAAAATGATTTTGTGCTTTATCGTTATGTGAAATCACACAACTGCTATTCTGCTTATAAATATTGTTATATCATTGTTTTTTACTTTTTTTATATTGTTATATATTTGCTACTTCAATATATGTGAAATCACACATGTTTTATAATATTACCATACCCTTACTATTTTATTATCTCTTTTTCTTATATCTTTTATCTTCTTCTGGAATATAAAAATCATCGGTTCCATATAATTTCCATTTATCAGAAAAGCCATATTTATTTGCTTTCATAAATGGAGCTCCAGAAAAAGTTTGTTTAATAAATCCTCTGTCAATTAGAATATCTATATCAGCTCTGAATGTTCTTAAATCCCCATACTGTTCCTTTGCCTCTGTAGCTGTCATAACTATTTCATTTCTATTATCTTCACTTGTTCTAGGATTCTTTTTATATTTACTTTTTAATGTTAGATATAATCCTTTTTGTCTTGGCTTCAAAGACATCCATGCCTTAGATTCCAACATATCAGTACATATTTTTGTAAATCCTGATCTAGATAAACTACTTTCAAAACTTTCATTCATCGGCATTTTAATCTTTTTCGCCATAAAATCACCTCGAATGAACCAAAATATGTTGCTTTTTTCTACTGTCTGATGTATACTGTAAATAAGTTTTATGATGAACTTGTAGAGGAAAATAAATGTATTCGGAATCGCTTATGAAATACATTCGTTTTTCTCTTTTTTCGTTTCTATTCATTCTTCATCACCTCGCAACTTCTAAAGCATTGATTATTAATCCATAAATCAATAAGGTTTTTTTTGAAGAATACTCTATATGCAACTCTAAAACTTGGAATTTGATTATTCTTTAGTAGCTTTCTAATTGTAGATTGACTACAATGTAAATAATCAGCCACTTCTTTTACATCAAATACTTCTTCCATATTATTCACCTTCTTTCTTTTGATTTTCTCTTTTTTCTAGCTCTTCTTTAGCTTTTTTAAGCCAATATCTTTTGTTGATTTCTTTTACTTTTTCCTTATTGTTTTTTCTCCAGATTCTAGCTTTTTCTCTTCTTAATTCAGCTACAATCTTGTCTAATTTTTCATCATTATCCATCTTTTCACCTCCACTCTTTATTATTATCTTGACATTCGCAACACATTTGTGTATAATGTGACTGTGATAAACATTATCGTGTTGATAATGATATTAAAACACAAATATATGTTCTGGTCAATAAAAACATACAAATATGTATATTTTTCTGTTTTCAATATCAAATAAACACAGAAGGAGTATGATATGAAATTATCTCAGAAATTAAGAGAATTAAGAGAAGAAAAAGGATTAACTCAACAAGCATTGGCTGATGAACTTGGAATTGGTATTCAATCCATAAGAAATTATGAGAATGATTCTTTAGATAGGATTCCAAATACAGTTCAATTAAAAATGCTAAAAGATTTTTATAATGTTACTTATGAATATTTACTTGATGATGATTGTAATAATAGGACAACCGAAACTGTTTCTATTGGCAAGGAGTTAAAACTTTCTGATAAAGCTCTAGATAAAATAATAAATCTTCAATATAGGAATAGACATCTTCCTAGAGAATTAGTTGAATATTTAGCACCTGATGATGAAACGCCAATTGTATTTAATGAATGGATTGAAAAATCTGATGTTCAAGAATATCTTGTATTGATCAAAGAATATCAAACATTGAATAAAGCACTTGAAATTTTGCAATACTTTACTGCTCTTAATAGATTCGATAAAAATATTTCTGATCTATTAACTGATAAAAATTCATTAAAATATATACTATCTATTTTAGAAAATAAAGCAGAAGAATTTAAAGATTCTATTCAACTTTCTATATTTTCAACGCTAAAAGATCATGGTTATGAAGATATGAAGATTGAAATTGATAAGCTTAGAAAATTTATTAAAAATTATAAAAAAGAATCAACTAATGTAAAAAAATTTGAAGAAATTATGATTTTTATACAATCAATAGGTGAAGCATATCAAGAAGAAACTTCTAGAAGCATTAATTACTGCTTATTTGAAATAACAGAAGTATTAAAAAATGAATTGCATGAATTCTATAGCGTAGAAGATAATTTATCTATTCCTTCTGAATATCAGAAATTATTGAAAAAGGAAGGAAATAAAAAATGAGTGTACGAGAAATAAAAAGAAATCAAGTTTATCAAATTGAAATCCCAATAGCTTACAGGGCTGATGGAACAAGAAAAAGACATTTTGAAACTTTTTATGGAGGTAAAAAAGATGCACTTCTTAGAGAAGCAAAATTAAAAATAGAATTTAAAACTGGAAACTTTCCAGAAAAGCAAAACATTAATTTTGAAATATTTAGCGAGGAGTATTTGGCCTATCAAAAACCTATTCTATCTCCTAAAACATATAAGACCTATAGTGACAGAGTCAAAATAATTAATGAACATATTGGATATATAAAATTAAAAAATCTAAATACAAAAATTCTTGATAAATTTTATAGTTACTTAAGGGATAAACATATAAATAAAAGAGGAAAGCCATATAGTCCAACTACAATTCAAGCTTACTATGCATTAATAAATAATATGTTGCAGGTTGCTGTAAAATGGGACTATATTCCAAATAATCCAAATGTGAGAATTGAAAAGCCTAAAAGAGCCAGAGCCAATATTAGTTATTATTCAGATACTGAAATTATAAAACTTCTTGAATGTCTTTCTAATGAACCTTTAAAATATCAAGCAATTGTTACTCTTGCCCTAGATTTATCTTGCAGACGTGGAGAGCTTACAGGTTTAACCTGGAATGATGTTGATTTAGAAACAGGCAAAATTATTATTAATAAAACAACTCAATATATTGATAGACGTATTTATGAAAAAGAGACAAAGTCTGTTAATAGTGACAGAATCAATTTTATAAATCCATACACTATTGATCTACTGAAAAGATATAAAAAAGAACAACTTGAAAAGCAATTAAAACTTGGTTCAAAATGGATAAAAACAAATAGAGTTTTTACAACAGATTTAGGAGGGAATATTCATCCTGATACTCCAACTAAAATATTTGAAAAAATTATAAAAAAATACAATTTAAAACATCTTACTTTTCACGGTCTAAGGCATACAGGAATTTCACATATGATTGCAAGAGGATTTCAAGCACAAGTAATCAGTAGAAAAGTTGGCCATTCAAGTGTACAAGTCACTGATACTTACTATTCACATTTCTTTGAAGATGAATTTAAACAAGCTGCAAATTCTATGAGTGATGTTTTTGAAAAAGTACAATAAGAAAGACGAGATTCATTATTGAAGTGAACCCAAAATGTTAGACAAAAAGTTTAACAAGGAGGGTTCATTTTTTA